>Ga0157363_1001014_pt1 | contig 22653 bp, 18 predicted proteins | sample AttsexASBM1_FD_111477 | JGI IMG/M metagenome (GOLD analysis project Ga0157363, IMG submission 111477) | Fungus gardens microbial communities from leaf cutter ant in Ribeirão Preto, State of São Paulo, Brazil - Atta sexdens ASBM1 | ecosystem: Host-associated > Fungi > Mycelium > Unclassified ... | reverse complement strand
CTAGCTGTAGAATTACTCCTGCAAATTGAGCGATAATCTGAGCGCCTTCTTGATGGAACAGGAAGTTATCACAGATCTGATCGACGGCAAATTGGACTACTGAAATAACAAGAAGCGCTAGGATAATGATCCGCACTTTCTGTCGAATGGGTGCATGCTTCTCAAGCCATTTCAACATAAAGTCTAACTTCTTCTCCAAAAATGAGAAAATAAATAATTTTCTCTGATCAGCCCAAAAGCATTCGACAGCTTTTCTGCCTTTTGCGCGGATCTGGACACAAAAACGTGAATAGTAAGTGAAGAGCAGGGTGATCGGCCCGTTCAATTGTCTTGCATATACCTGAGGGGGGTATATTGTGGCCGCCTATTCCGGAGGAGCGTTACGTTGTCAGAGACTTTCAGTTTTTCGGTAGGTGGGATGACATGTGCAGCCTGCGCAGCCCGTATTGAGAAGGTTTTAAGCCGGCTACCGGGGACGCAGGCGCGTATCAATTTCGCCAACGAGCGCGCATCTGTAACATTTGATGATTCTGTAACTTCTATAGAAGACGTGATCTCCGCTGTGAGGCGTTCCGGCTTTACGGTGCAGGAGCAAAGCGTCGATTTACAACTTACCGGGATGACCTGCGCGTCGTGTGCCTCTCGTATTGAGAAGGTTCTGAATCGCGTGCCAATGACGCGGGCAAACGTGAATTTTGCTACCGAGCGGGCGCATATTTCTTTTGTTCCGGGCATAGCCGACCCGGCGGAGTTCATTGGCCGTATCGAAAAGACGGGTTTCGGTGCTTCGATTATTAAAGAGGCACTTAGTAGCGATTCCAGCGAAAAGCGTGCCGCGTTATGGCGCAAAGAACGCAATGGCTTTTTGCTGACGCTTGCACTGTCACTTCCGTTTTTCGCAGAGATGATCGGAATGTTTTCTGGTCATATGGAAATGATGCCGCGGTGGTTGCAATTTGTTTTTGCAACCCCAGTGCAGTTTTTCTGCGCGCGTCACCTGTATCAACGTGCCTGGAAGGCTGTGCGGACTGGTTCGGCCAATATGGACGTTCTGGTCGTTCTGGGAACAAGTATCGCGTATTTCTTTAGTGCCAGTGTTGTCGTCATAGGCCTTCAGCAGCCTGTGTATTTCGAAGCCAGCGCCGCTATCATAACGCTGATATCACTTGGAAGATTGATGGAGGCAAAGGCCAGAAGAAAAACAGGAGCTGGGATTGAGCGGCTTTTGAAGCTTCAGCCTCCAGTAGCGCATGTCGAACGTGCCGGCCAGATTGTTGATCTCGCAACTGAAGAGATTCGGGAAAATGATATTTTCGTCGTTCGACCAGGTGAGAGCATTCCGGTTGATGGCGAAATTGTTGATGGCGTGTCGGAAATCAACGAGGCGATGCTTACCGGCGAAAGTATCCCCATCCTGAAGCGTCCTTTTGACACGGTGTTCGCGGGGACAATGAATGCCAACGGTGCCTTGCGCGTTCGGGCAACTGGGGTCGGCGCAAATACAGCACTCGCCCGGATTGTGAAGATGGTGGAGCAGGCGCAGGGTTCCAAGGCGAGTATTCAAAAGCTTGCTGATCGTGTGGCAGGTATTTTTGTACCCGCTATTATTTTCATTGCGTTTTTTACGTTTGTGGTTGGCTTGAGTGTTACAGGATCGGCAACGTGGAGCGTTGTTTCGGCGGTTTCTGTGCTTGTTATTGCGTGTCCTTGCTCACTGGGGCTTGCAACGCCAACAGCAATTATGGTGGGAACGGGGCTAGGCGCAAAATCAGGTATTCTTTTTCGCAATGCGGATGCGTTGGAGCATGCAGAAAAATTAACAACAATTATTCTAGATAAGACCGGAACCCTGACCGAAGGAAAACCTACAGTAAGTGATGTGCATCCTGAGTCGGGTGTGAGCGAAGAGGAACTTCTTTCAGTCGCTCGCGCGCTGGAGCAGAGCTCCGAACATCCTCTGGCCCGTGCGATAATGGATTTTACGCATTTTCCTGAGCAGAAGCTTCCGGTCGTAACTGAATTTCAGGCCGTGCCGGGGTTGGGTGTGCGGGGAAAAATTGATGGAGATGTTTTTTTCGCGGGGTCCCCAAGGTTTTTAATTCAGTCAGGTATTAAAATTGATGAGCAATTTACAGACAGTTTGGAAGGGGACGAGAAGACTGTCATCGTCATTTCCAGTACAGAGCGTATTTTAGGCTATTTAGCTCTTGCAGATAAGCTGCGTCCGGATGCTGCTGATACGGTTAGGGCTTTAAAACAGGCTGGCATAAAAGTCGTCATGTTGACGGGTGACAACCATCGCGTAGCTGCGGCTGTTGCCCAAACAGTTGGATTGGAAGATTTTTCCGCAGGTGTGATGCCTGATCAGAAAGCTGCAACCGTTGAGAAATATCGTGTAGATGGTGGCGTTGTGGGGATGGTGGGAGACGGGATTAACGATGCCCCGGCTCTTGCTGCCGCGAATGTGGGCTTTGCTATCGGTGCGGGATCGGCTGTCGCTCTTGAAACTGCTGATATTATTTTAATGAACAGCGAACTTTCTGGTGTGCTGGACGCTATTTCGCTCTCGCGCGCAACGCTCTCAAAAATTAGACAAAATCTTTTCTTCACGTTTGTTTATAACATTATCGGGATTCCCTTGGCGGCATTTGGAATGTTAAACCCCGTTTTTGCAGGTGCGGCCATGGCAATGAGCTCCGTTTCTGTCGTCAGTAATTCACTTCTGTTGAACAGATGGCAGCCGAAAAATCGAAATTTTCTATAAGTAGACACTGTGAGACGTATTCGGTTCCAGAAAAGACTTTTTCTCTGTTGTGCAGAAGGGTATTAAGATCAGAATGCTGAGAAAATCCTCCCGCATCTGGATAGCTTTTCTGGCCTGCATTTTAATGCAGGTAGCAGTGCTGGCTGGTGTCTCTTCAGCCCATGCTCAGATGCCGCAAGTGACGGTCAGTGCGAAGATCATGCCCATGGCGGATTGCTGCGTGTCCGCGCAGAAGCAGCCACATACTCCTCATTGTCATCACCATGATCACTGCTGCCATGTGCAAATCACTTCGTCCGACGTGGCGCCGACAATATCCATGCGCTGGAATCAGGCACAGCTCTTCGGAATGCTTTCCTATAATATAGTATATTCGCGAAATGTCGTGAGTGTAGACGGTCTACCTCCAAGGCGACCACCAAGGCAGCAGATAGCCTGAGACCCTTCTCAGAAGGGCGCTTGCTGATCAATTCCTTCTGGAAATGAGAACTGCTCCTTAATTATCGGAATTTATCATGTCTATTTCGTCCCGCTCTTCGTGCGGTTTGACGAGACGTCGGTTTGTGACGGGGTTGGGCGCGGGAGGTCTGCTTGGCGGGCTCCCAGCTAACGCTCACTCATTCACTCAGCCTATGGGAAGTCTTCCTGCGACGTCTTCGGAAAATCATAATCTGCGTGTAGGTCGCACGCGCATTGAAATTGATGGGAAGTGCCTTGATGCCCCGAGCGTTGGCGGCACAGTGCCTGGACCGATACTGCGTTGGAAACAGGGAGATACGGTCTCCATAAATGTGACCAATGATTTGAGTGAATCTACGTCAATCCATTGGCATGGCATTCGTGTGCCCAGCAACATGGATGGTGTGCCTGGCCTGAGTTTTTCAGGTATCGCGCCTGGAGAGACGTTTACCTATCGCTTTCGCCTGCATCAAAGCGGGACATATTGGTATCATGGGCATTCCGGAATGCAGGAGGCTCAGGGGTTGTATGGCGCAATTGTCATTGATCCCCGCACCCCGGACCCGACTCCCTGTGAACGCGATTACGTGGTCCTACTTTCTGAGTGGACGGATGTTGATCCGATGGACATCCTTAGCAATCTCAAGATGCAGGATGATTATTATACGTTTCGGCAACGCACTGCGGCATCCTTTCCAAGGGAAGCAAAACAGGCAGGAAGCGGGATAGCTGCGCTCAAGGATCGTCTCGGATGGTCAAAAATGCGAATGTCTGCAACGGATATTTCAGACGTTAGCGGGGTAATTTTCAGCTATCTCGTGAATGGTCACGCCCCAGATACGAACTGGACGGGGCTGTTTCGGCCAAATGAACGCATCCGTCTGCGTTTCATTAATGCATCTACGATGACTTTTTTTGATATTCGCATTCCCGGGCTGGAAATGCAGGTGGTGCAAGCCGATGGAAATGATGTGGAGCCCATATCTGTCGATGAATTTCGCATAGGTGTTGCGGAAACTTATGACGTCATTGTCCAACCAAAAGACGAGCGCGCATATACTATTTTCGCGCAGAGTGAAGACCGGACCGGCTATGCACGAGGCACTCTAGCGCCACATTCAGGGATGTCTGCCGCGATCCCTCCTATGGACCCCAGACCCGTTCGCACAATGATTGATATGGGCATGTCACACATGAAGCCCAACGATAGCATGGGTAGCATGAACATGGCTGGAGATATGAGCGGCATGCAAATGTCGGGCATGTCGATGAAGGGAATGGGCGGTATGAAAATACCCCCTCTTAAGCGTGATGATCCGGGCCCGCCTCCACTCAACGTCGAAAACCAGAACGTTGCCATGATGCCGGTTGATCGCACGGGCAGCCCAGGCGATGGTCTTGAAAATACAGGCAGGCGTGTTCTGAATTATCGTCAGTTGCGTGCAACGCGCCCGGGTGCAGACATGCGGCCACCATCGCATGAAATTATCATGCACCTGACTGGAAATATGGAACGTTATATTTGGGGATTTAACGGACGCAAGTTTTCAGAGGCGGGCCCTATACGCCTTAAGCTTGGAGAGCGTGTTCGGTTTATCCTTATAAATGATACGATGATGGAACATCCTGTGCATCTTCATGGATTGTGGAGTGAACTCGAAAATGGTCAGGGCGCTTATCAACCCTACAAGCACACGATCATTTCCCAGCCTGGGTCAAAACTCAGCTATCTGGTGACAGCAGACACACCGGGGATGTGGGCATACCATTGTCATTTAATGTACCATATGGATAGCGGTATGTTTCGAATGGTTATCGTATCATGAAAAGAGCATTATTTTTCATGATGCCGCTCTGTTTTCCATTCAGCGTATTCGCTACGGAAGGGCAGGCCATTCATTATCATGCTGCAGATGCGCCCTCCGAACCAGTTATTTATATTGGTAATACGGCGCCCATTATGGATCAGGCTACGTATTTTCATGGTATTCTTGATGAATTCGAGGGGAGATATTCTCCTGGAAAATCGGATTTTCGATGGGATGGAGAAGCCTGGTACGGCACCGATTATGATCGGGTCTGGATACGCTCCGAGGGCACTGTCTCTGGTGGAAAAATGGGAGATGGACAGCAGGAGCTGCTCTACAGCCATGCAATATCCACCTATTTTAATTTGCAGGGTGGTGTTCGCGCTGACCTTGACGACGGTCCGGAACGAACATGGGGAGCGTTTGGTATACAGGGTCTTGCACTCTACCAGTTTGAACTTCAGGCCACTGGTTATGTCAGCGATCGCGGACGCTTTGCCGGGCGTCTGGAGGGATCATACGATTTTCTGCTGACAAACCGACTAATTCTTCAACCGCAGGCGGAACTCAATTTTTATACGAAATCAGATGCAGCCCGACAGGTTGGGTCTGGTCTGTCCGATATCGATGCTGGTCTGAGGCTTCGTTACGAAATCTGGCGTAAATTCGCGCCTTATGTCGCGGTGACTTATGCGGGTCAAATTGGCCAGGCGCGCCACATTGTTCAGGGACAGGGCGAACGGAGCGGGAGCACACGCTTCACCTTTGGAATTCGCGGCTGGTTCTGAAAATTTCTACGTAAAACAAAAAGGATATCATTTATGAGATATTTGATCCTGTGCCTTTTTCCTCTGATGTTTGCTGAGGCTTGGGCATCCCCAGTAACTGCATCACCGCATCAGAAAAATAGCTCAGTGCAAGGGGATGCGTCGATGGCGAAGCTCACAATGACGCAGAAAATGGAACTGTGTGAAAGGCTGGATAAGGAGCGGAAAAATGGCAGGTCTCTGCCACCAAGAATGAAGCAGCAGGTTGCTGAATGCGCGAGCATGAACAGCAGTATGGCCAATATGGCTGCCACTATGTCTCCAGACACTACGTTGGATCGTTAGGCTCGGCCGTAATTGAGCCTCACGTGCAGTAGCCTTCTCTTCAGATAGGGAAGGCTACTGAGAAACAAGAAATAGTAAGTTACATATTGTTCTGATTATTTTTTCGAATTCGAAGCTTTGTCTGGCAACGGCGTATGTTCCCGGCCAGAATAATTGGTGACGATAGTACGCACGCCCCCCGCAGCCTCCTCACTCGCGGCGGCAGCAACTTCGCCCCATTCATGATCCAGAGAATGCGCGGCAATGTCGTGAATCTGTGTCGCGGCACCTGCCTCTTTTCCGTCAGCAGCCAGTACGTGCCAGACAATTTCAATATGCTGCTGCGGATGCCCTGTTGTGCCAGCAGGTCCGTTCGTAATCTTCACGGAGGTCCGCACCGTAAAGTCAGCGCCTTTCGGGGTTGTCTGCACGGAATTGGTGTTGTCAGGCAAGGCGACATAGAAAGCGCGCGCAAGGGAAATATTCCCGTCTCCCGGTGCCCCCGTTACGCCTGCAAAGTAGATGTGTGCGGCGCGATGCATCAGGCTGTGAGGGTCCTGCTGCATCATATCTGCCTGGATGCCAGTCAGAAGCTGTGCAATCTGGGGACCTTCCTGAACTGCCGCTGCATTCACAGTGGCAGGGTCGCCTGAACTCCAGAGCGCCATATCAACAGGCTGCCCATCTCCTTCGGCACGGGCTTTCCCGTCTGGCGTCATCACCACGTAGTGCGGGACTACAGACCCTGACTGTGTTTTGGCCGAAAGTTTCAGCCACCAGTCCCCGGGCTTACGCGGCTGCGCAATAGCGGGAACTGATTCCGCAAGCAGGGCCTGCGCGGTGTCCTGGGCCCAGAGATGGGTCGCCGCATCCGGCAGCAGGGAGTCGGCCGGTGTCGGAACGGCAAGCCGGGCCGGAGGGAGATTGGCCATGGCCAGATGTCTTGCCTGTGACCCTGGGTCAGCGAAAGGGTGTGGCATGGAAAAGCAGCCAGCAAGGCAGAGGGGGAGCAGGGCAGGCAGGATACGGCGCATCAGAGGTCCGGGAACTGTGGAGCGGGTCTGCAGAAAGCCGGAACTGTAAGGGAACGGGCCAGTCTTGTCGAAGCCCGCTGCCCCCGCTTAGTGGTGGATCAGAATGTAATTGATCGTCACGTCGATATCGAAGTGGTCACCCTTCATGTCAGGTGGCACGGGTGGAAGATGCGCCCCCTGGAACATGCCGGACGTGGCCGCATCCAGCGAGTAAGAGCCGGACTGTCCCGTCAGACGCACGGACTTCACATGCCCTGAACGATCCAGCACCACATGCACTGAAGACGGACCATCTTCGCCTGCACGGGCAGCTTCTTCGGGATAATACATGTGTGACCGGATCCAGCGATCAATCTCTCCACCGTAATCTTCGCTCACACCCTTGACGCTGTTGCGTGTCTGATATGGGGCGTTGATCGCGCCGTTCATGCTCAGAGGGCCAAGAGACATGTCGATCGGGCCGCCAGATCCGGCAGCGCGTCCTCGACGATGACGATAGGGTGATGGCTGATCCCCGAACGATAGATCCATTGGATGCGCAAATGGATTGCTTTTGTCAGAGCGTGCTGCGCGATGGGGGGAGGCATGACGGTGAGATGCCGTATGCTGTGATCGCTGGCTCGGTGCTGCTCCTGGCGTCACTGGGGCAGGTACAGGGTCTGTTTTTGCAAGTTCGCCTGAAGGGTCTTCTGCAACAGGAGGGGTGGATGGCGTTTCTGGTGTTGGAACAGCAGGGGTGGGTGCTGATTGCTGCTCCTCTGTTTTCTGTTCCTGTTGGTCAGGCGTTTTCTGCTCGGGCGTTGATGTGGAAGGCGGTGGCGGTGCACCCCCCTCTTCATGGGCGCGAGGGCCCTGCATGCTGCTTTTGGAAGGTGGCGCGTCGAACACCATTTCCACCTGCGGCTGCTCGGCGCCGGATGGAGATCCATGCGCGCCGTGGTGAGACGCAAGCAGCATCGCCAGAATCGCAATGTGCAAACCGGCCGAGATGACAAACGGAATCGCAGGTCCGGGCTCGACCACCGTCTGCGGCCGCATCATGGGAGTCAGGACGGGTTTTACCGCCGTCGCTGCTGGAACATAATCTCGCAACCGCCCCCGGCTACCAGCAGGCGCAGCGCGCGCCACGTCTGGCTCTTTCGGGCGAACAACAAAAAGTCTTGGCTCCAGACGCGCGGCCTTGCCCCCGACAGCAGAGTCGTTGCGCATCATGGGGTTTTACCCTGGCTGAGGAGGGTACTGTGGTGGCGCGTCATCGCCGGACCATTTGTACCAGGACGGGCCGGGTTGTCATCGGGCGGGCTTGGTATCCGGGTCTGGGAGTGGACATGTGGTTCCGGTATCATGGCAGCAATGTCCGGATCACGGAAGGCGCAAACCGTAACGGAAGTCACAAAGGGAAACAAACACCATGTCCGCTGATCTTGTTGCCTGTCTTGCAAAGGATTCCGATATTGCGGCGGCAATGGAGCGGATAGGCCCGTGCCGCCTTCGCGGCAATGATGGGCAGGAGCCTTATGACGCACTTCTACGTGCCATCACAGGGCAGCAGTTGCATGGTGTCGCTGCGCGTAAAATCTTCGGGCGCGTTTGTGCTCTTGGTGAAACTGGAGAAATTGATGGCCCCCCTCCCACACCGGGGCATTTGCTTTCCCTTTCGGAGGATGTCCTGCGCGGATGCGGTCTTTCTGCAGCTAAACTGACAGCGATGCGTGGTGTTGCTCAGGCCAGGCTCGACGGTATCGTACCCAGCCGACTGGAAGCTGCAGATCTCAGTGACGAAGAACTGATCGCCCGTCTCATCACACTGCGTGGAATTGGCCGCTGGACGGTCGAAATGCTTCTGATGTTCACGCTCGACAGGCCGGATGTGATGCCGATAGACGATTTCGGTGTCCGCGCGGGCTGGAAGCGCATCAAGGGACTGGATGTCGCCCCCACGCCTAAAGTGCTGCGGCTGGCCACGGAATCCTTCTCCCCCTGGCGTTCTGCGCTTGCGTGGTACTGCTGGAGAGCGTCCGAAGAAGGCAAGAAAGGAGCCCCCAATCCTTTGACGGGTTGAAGGCTTTTTGGCCCCTGACCCTGTTTCCAGACTCCGATCGGGCCAATATATTGCCAGAAACAGGCAAAACCTGCCTGAAAACCAGCATCAAGCTTGACGTTCAGGGCGACAGTCCGCACATAGCGGGACTGGATTTTTCCGGCCCTGAATCCGGGGCCGCTGCTTCACGCAGATGACCACCAAGCACCTGCTTCAAGGATTTACATGTCAAAAGAAGATCTGATCGAGTTCACCGGCACCGTGATGGAACTGCTGCCCAACGCGATGTTCCGCGTGACCCTCGACAATGAGCATACCATTCTGGCTCACACGAGCGGCAAGATGCGCAAGAACCATATCCGCGTTCTGGCAGGTGACCGCGTGAACGTTGAGATGACACCATACGACCTTTCCAAGGGCCGCATCACCTTCCGCTTCAAGTAAGACGGTCGCTGCCCTGATGGCTTCCGACACTGCGCGTACCGGAACGCAGGCGCGTCCTGCCCTAGTGCTGGCTTCGGCTTCCCCACGCCGTCTGGACCTTCTGAGCCAGATTGGAATCGTGCCTGACGCAGTCGTCAGCGCGGATGTGGACGAGGAACCGCGCCCGGGTGAAATGCCGCGCCCCCTTTCGGAGCGCCTGGCACGCGCCAAGGCCGATCACGTTGCGAACTTGCGCGCCGACCCCGCTCTTGTGCTCGGTGCGGATACGGTTGTCGCCGTTGGCCGTCGCATTCTGCCCAAGGCAGAAGACGAAGCGACAGCCCGGCGTTGCCTGACGCTTCTGTCGGGTCGCCGGCACAAGGTGATCACGACTGTCGTTCTGCGTCCCACCAAAGCGTGGGAAGCTGGTCGTTCGAGCGAGCGTGTCGTCGAAAGTACTGTGATCTTTGCACGCCTGACCAACGATCATATCGATGCCCTGATCGCACAGGGAGACTGGCGTGGCAAAGCTGGTGGCTATGCCATTCAGGGGGCTGCTGCCGCGCATATACGTCAGATCGGGGGTAGCTATTCTGCTGTCGTGGGTCTCCCACTCTTTGAGACAGCGCAGCTTCTGCGGGGGCAGATCCGTCGTGAGGGAGGCTGGATCGCGTGATTGAAATCCGCGCTGCCTGCTCTCCAGGTGAAGTGCGGATAGTCGTCACCGACCATGACACACTTCTGGACGCAGCCATCTGGCGCCCGGGGCTGGCGGATGGACTCGATGACTGGCACGTCGTGCGTGTTCAGACGCCCGCGCCAGCTCTCGGCGGGGCTTTCGTCACTCTCGCAGACGGTATAAGTGGCTTTCTCTCCACGCGTGATGCGCCGACGCAAGGTTCTCTTGTTGGCGCCCGTGTCGTCCGAAGTGCGCAAAACGGTAAAGCTCTTCGCCTGAAGCGTGCCGACATGCCGACAGAGCCTTACACGGCACCGGCCCTCTTGCGTCGAGGTCCTACCCCACTTGAAGAGCTTGCGACACGCTATCCAGACGCTGCGATCATTATTGATGACGCCGCAATGGCCGCGCTGCTTCCTGTGTCTTTGCGCCCGCGTCTGCAAAGAAGCCTGCAGGCTTTTGATGTCACGTTGGAAGCCGATTTTCAGGAACTCGGCGTATCTGAGGTTGAGCTTGGAGCCCTGACGGCCAGTATCTTTCCAACCCCCGCACTCGTGGCGATCGACATGGACAGCGCCAAAAGTCCCGATTTCAAAACAAACATCGAGAGCTTTCCTGAACTGGCCCGCCAGATCCGCCTGCGTAATCTCTCTGGTACCATCCTTGTGGACCCAGCGGGCGTTAAAACCCGCAAGCGCCCGGCGCTGGTTAGTTTCCTTCAGCAGGCGTTCATACAGGATCCTTTGCGGACCGAGATTTTGGGGGCTACCCCGTCTGGGTTGCTGGAGCTGACACGCCTGCGCCGCCGCCCTCCGTTGCACGAGCTTCTTTCTTCTGCGCATGGCATTGCCCTTGCTGCCCTGCGCAGAATTCTTCAGGAAAACAGGAAGGGTTCTACATTAACCGGGTCTATTGCCATCATCCGCGCGCTGGAAGCAGACCCCGTCGCTATGGAAGATTTTGTTTCCCGTCATGGGCAGCCAGTGGAGCTTATCCTGAATCCTGATGCCCCCCCTGCAAGCTGGAGCCTGTCATGAGTGGAACATGTCCGATCTGCAAACGCCCTACCGAAGAGGCGTTCAGGCCTTTCTGTTCACAGCGCTGCGCGGACGTGGATTTGGGGCGCTGGTTCAATGGTAATTACCGTGTTCCGTCCTTTCGTCAGGATAATGACGAAGATATGGAAGAATATCCTGACGGGAAGGGTTGATCCCAACCTCCGCATACGCTACACCCCGTTTCCGCAACAGGCGATACGTCCTGTAGCTTCGGTGCCCAAGTAGCTCAGTTGGTAGAGCATGCGACTGAAAATCGCAGTGTCACTGGTTCGATCCCGGTCTTGGGCACCACTTCAGAACTTCCCCTTTGAAATTGTTGTTTTGTCAAGCTGCCTTGGGTTTCCAGGTGTGTAGCTTTAATAAAGTTATCTCTTGCTGGAATGAACCTGCCTGATTTTGGACAAAGCATTCTTTCGTAAGGAATGCTTTGTCAGATTGGGCGATGGGCCCATCAGGAAAGTGCATATTCAGCAAGTTCGCTGGCAAGCTGTTCAGGGTTGCGGATGCGATAATTCATATTGAAGCCATTTCCAGCACCAATATGTTCAAGGCCATTTGCATCATAGAAATATTGAGCATCGTTGTTGTTGGCCATGTCTATCAGGCACTGGTTCGCCCAAATGTCCGGGCCGTGTGCCAGAGTGATGACGCGTCGCTCTGGAAAGAAAATGCTCGTGTGCAGGGATGCTCCACTAAACCCGATGACTGTCGGATTTGATGCCCATAGTTTGATCTGATCTCGGAAGCCCATTTCTTCCGGATAGACAATTCCAACGCCCCGTTCACGCAAAGCCGCAGTGAATGCACTTTCATTATCCACGCGAACATTGCCGTTTCGCAGACGCTCCTTGGACATATAAATTGCTCGGGCAGGAAGTGGTTGGCCGCCTTCAGGAATGATCTGCCTTCCAATGGCGTGCATCAGGTCTGCGTAAATAGTGTGCACAAGCGAAAGTTCTTCGAACGGAACGCTTGCAACATCTATCCGACGGAAACGGACTGGAGTTGAGATTTGCAGGAAGTTTTTCTCGGTAAGGCCAAGAGCAGTCATGATAACTCGAAAGTAATCACGCGCCATCAACTCCTGCACACTCAAATGGCAGCTGAAGACAATCCGCAGATGATCGCGCTCATAGGCGGGGAGGGCCCATAACCGGCCCACAGCTCCTACCAGAAAATGCCCATAATGGGGGTCTATATGCCCCATATAAATATAATCATAATCGTCGCTGAGCGTCGGACAACTGGGCAGTTCCGGGCAGTCAGTAGATCCAAGGGGATTGTGCAGCTTTCCTGAACCGTTGCCCGCAAAGATCATTGCTTCCGCAACGCTGCGACCCGAGGGTTCGAACAGTCCCCAGTAAGGGCCGTTTGCAGGGGGAATGAAGATTGCATTCCGGGCCATGCGCCTGCTGGGAAGATCGTTGATCAGCAGTCTGCGTCCAACAAAACCCGTACATTCTTTCAGACCCATGATCGTCTCTTTCTGGTGGCGTGGATTTTAGCCGCCTTGGTGCGCACCCGCTGGTACCATGTGTGTTTCGCCTGCATCGCAGGGAGCATCAACCCCGAAGACACTGTAAACGGCGGATGACAGGGTGTGTTCCCCCTGTTAGAAGGCGCCCATCCTTCTCCGCCAGCGTATGAGTCCGCCCGATGAAGATCGTTGCCTGCAACAGTAACCTGCCCCTTGCTCGCGCGGTCGCGAACGAGCTTCGACTGCCTTTATGCAAGACAGTCGTCAAGCGTTTCTCTGACGGCGAAGTGTTCGTTGAAATTCAGGAAAACGTGCGCGGAGAAGACGTATTCGTCATCCAGAGCACCTGTATGCCGACCAATGATCATCTCATGGAGCTTCTGGTCATGCTCGATGCGCTTCGCCGTGGCTCGGCCAAGCGTGTGACAGCGGTCATGCCGTATTTTGGCTATGCGCGTCAGGATCGTAAATCTGGCCCACGTACCCCCATCAGCGCCAAGCTGGTGGCAAACCTGCTGACGGAAGCGGGTGCGAACCGCATCCTGACCATGGATCTGCACGCCATGCAGATTCAGGGTTTCTTTGATATTCCTACGGACAACCTGTACGCAGCACCGCTCTTTGTGCGTGATCTGAAGACGCGCCTTCCGGACCGGGAACTGATGATTGTTTCTCCGGATGTGGGTGGCGTGGTCCGTGCCCGTCAGCTCGCTCAGCGTCTGAACCTGGATCTGGCGATCATCGACAAGCGTCGCGAGCGTGCGGGTATCTCAGAGGTTATGAACGTGATTGGCGATGTCGAAGGCCGGTATTGTGTACTGGTGGATGATATTATCGACAGTGGCGGGTCCCTGTGTAATGCCGCAAGTGCTTTGATGAGCCGTGGTGCACAGGGTGTGGAGGCTTATGTCACTCACGGTGTTCTGACTGGCAATGCATGTGAGCGCGTGAAAAACAGTCCTTTGAACATGCTGACCCTGACAGACAGCATCCCAGCCACGGAAGCTCTTCTTGAGGCCCCGAACATCCGGCAGATCACGACGGCCAACCTTCTGGCGCGCGCCATGAGTGCGGTGGCGGATGAAAGCTCGGTTTCCTCATTGTTTGACTGATTTCTTACCGATTCAGGAGCGCATCATGCCGAAGATCATTGCCAAGCCTTACTGGTATCTCCGTCATGGTGAAACGGACTGGAACGCAAGGGGGCTCTCGCAGGGACGGACGGATATACCGCTCAACAGCACTGGCCTGGCACAGGCCGCGCGTGCAGGCGCAGCACTGGCGGCATTTTTCCAGAATGGTCATGCGCCGTTTGACCGTATCGTGGCCTCCCCCCTGACTCGTGCTCTCGTCACGGCAGAGTATGCAAGGGATGCCATTCGCGATGGTGGTGGTCCTGATCTTCCGCTCACGATTGACCCTGAACTGCAGGAGGTCTGCTTTGGGGTTCAGGAAGGCGAGCCCATGGGCACATGGTATGACCCCTGGATTGAAGATGGCATGACGCCTGAAGGGGCAGAACCCTTTGCCGAACTTCGCGCCCGTGCGGTGACTGCGATCAATCGTGAACTGAAGCGCGATGGCGTGCCATTGTTCGTGGCACATGGGGCGCTGTTTCGTGGTCTGCGCTCAGGAATGGGACTGCCGGTGAATGTCAGGCTGGCCAACGCTACACCGATGCACCTTAAGCCATCACCAGAAGGGTGGGAAATCGAGATTCATAATATTACAGGTGCCTGATATTCTTTCTCGCGGATAATGTACGGGGTTCCGGTGGTATAAATTCATTCTGTTCTGTTCTCCCCTCTTGTGAAGAAGGGGCGGGGCGATTAGGCCAGAAAGGATTTTCGATTTTTAACCGGAACATGTCCATGACACGTCTGCGCCTGCTGGTTGCACTGACCGCGTTTACCGGCCTCGTCTCCCCGGCTTTTGCCCAGCCGCAACCCGAGCCAATGCCTATCCCTCCTTCCGTTCCGGAACCTCAGGACCGCCCGTTTCCGGGGTCACTGAACGTTTCCGTGGACGCAACGGATACAGCCCATCATATCATGTCGGTGCACGAGACTGTTCCCGTGCCCAAGGACGCGATGGAAAAGGGGGAAATGACACTCCTGTATCCGATGTGGATACCCGGTGATCATTCCCCGACTGGCGTCATTGAGCAGTTTGGTGGCCTCAGTGTTCAGTCCGGTGGCAAGAAGATCGCCTGGAAACGGGACTCAGTGAACGTGGCTGCGTTCCACATTCCGGTTTCCAGTGCCACACCAACGCTTGATCTGCATTTCCAGCTTCTGTCTCCGGTCACACCGGCACAGGGCCGCGTTGTCATGACGCCATCCATCGTTAATGTGGAGTGGGATCAGGTAGCATTGTACCCGGCGGGCTATTTCACGCGCGACATTAACGTCAAGCCAAGTGTCCATGTTCCTCATGGCTGGCAGATTGGTTCTGCCCTGCGCGCGGGAACCTATGGCGACGAGACACATTTCAATGATGTGCCGTTCAATACGCTTGTGGATTCCCCAATTTACGCTGGGCGGTATTTCCGCAAATGGCAATTGAACGCGCCGGGGCAGACGCCTGTTTCATTGGACGTCGTTGCTGACGACCCAGACTCGCTGAACGCAACCCCGGCTCAGATCGAGGCACATCGCAACCTGGTCCATCAGGCTGTCGCAGTGTTCGGTTCGCAGCATTACGATCATTACGACTTTCTTCTGGCGCTGACGGAAGAGCTGGGTGGTATCGGGCTGGAACATCATCGCTCGAGCGAAAATAGTGCAGCGCCGGGCTATTTCACTGAATGGGACAAGACTTTCCCCGAGCGCGATCTGCTCGCTCACGAATACACCCATTCCTGGAATGGAAAATATCGCCGTCCGGCAGATATGTGGGCACCGAACTTCAATACTCCGCAGCGCGGTTCTCTGTTGTGGGTCTATGAAGGTCAGACGCAGTACTGGGGGAATGTCCTTGCCGCGCGTTCAGGTCTTGTGACGAAGGAGCAGGGCTTCGAAGCTCTGGCTCTGATGGCTGCAACCTACGATAACCAGTCAGGTCGTCTGTGGCGCCCGCTGGAAGACACGACTAACGATCCCGTCATTGCGCAGCGTGCACCGCTCTCATGGCGCGACTGGCAGCGTTCTGAAGATTATTACGTTGAAGGCCAGCTCATGTGGCTGGATGCGGACACTTTGATCCGCAAGCTTTCCAATGGGCAGCATTCCCTGGATGACTTCGCCAAGCTGTTCTTTGGCACCAATGACGGTAGCTTCATCACCAGCACCTATCGCTTTGAGGATGTGGTGACGGCGCTGAACACGGTTCAGCCATATGACTGGGCCAAGTTCCTGCATGATCGTCTGGATGCTGTGCAGCCGCATGCACCGCTCGATGGCCTGCTGAATGGTGGATACAAGCTCGTCTACACAGCGCAGCCGACATCCTTCATCAAAGCCATGCAGGCCGCGCGTCACACAACGGATCTGACATTCTCTCTCGGTGTTGCCGTCAACGCCCACGGGACGATGGGGCGTGTTCACTGGATGGGCCCGGCGTTCAAGGCCGGTATCACATCTGGCGAGACAATCCTTGCTGTCAACGACATGGCATTTTCGCCAGAGCGTCTGATCCACGCTGTAACGGACGCCCAGAAGGACCCGAAGCAGACGATCCGTCTGATCGTGAAATCCGGCGAGCACGTACAGACCATCACGATCCCGTATCACGACGGGCTGCGCTATCCGCATCTTGAGCGTATTGCGGGCACGCCTGATCGTCTGAGTGAGATCTACACCCCCCGTAAGTAAGGGGGAATTCTCAGGGCTGCTCGTCTGGCAGCCCTGAGATTATTGCCGTTACCCTGAGGGTGTTACCAGGGGACGAGGGACTTGCCGAGCGCCTTCTGGGCGGCCGGTGTCATGCCGATATCATTGCGGTTCCACCAGCCACCACCAAGCGCCTGAAACAGACCAACACTATCAGAGAACCGCGCTGCCTGTGCCTGAACGTATGATAGTCTGGCCTGCGAGACGGATTGCTGTGCCTGCAGAAGGGACAGTGTACTGATGTCACCAAGCCGAAGCTGGGCATGGGAGATATTCAGGGTCTTTTCACTGGCCTGCAGGTTGGTTTCGTTGGCGGCCAGTGTGTCGGCATCAAAGCTGACGGCATGCAGGCTGTCAGCAACGTCCTGAATCGCGCTGAGCACGGTCGCTTTATACTGGTCATTGGCCTGCAGGAGATTGTCGCGTGCGCCGCGCTCGGCATGAAGCAGCGAACCACCCTGGAAAATGGGCTGCATCAGTGTTGCGGCGATTGTCCAGTTTCCATAGCCGGGTTTGAAGAAGTCACTCATCGCTCCCACGGCTTGTGCCGGTGTGGCGCTGAGCTGAACATTTGGGAGGCGATTGGCGATTGCGATGCCGATCTGTGCGCTTGCAGCCTGAATCTGTGCCTGCGCCGCTCTGACGTCCGGGCGCTGGTCCAGCAAGGCGGAGGGCAGAGAGACCGGGAGGCTGCGTGGCAGTGTGAACTGCTCCAGACGAAACTCAGGCATCGGTGTGTTTGGTGTGACACCGATCAGCGTCGCCATCTGATCTCGGTTCTGTGCCAGAGCCAGGTTCAGGGGAGGGAGCGTCATTTCAAGCTGCGCGATCGAGGCCTGCTGTGCGGTAACATCATGAAGGGAGATGTTGCCCTGCTTCTGTTCGTTCAGGAGCGTATTCAGAATAGTCCTCTGGTCAGAGATCAGGCTTTGAGTCGCTTCGATCTGGGCCCGTATTCCCGCATCCTGAATGGCTGCGTTGACCAGATTGGAGACCATGGTCAGTGCCGTGGCTTCAAGCTGGAAGCGCTGGATGTCGGCCTGTGCTCCTGCCATCTCGATGGCGCGGCGTGCACCACCCCAGAGATCGGGAACATACCCAATGCTCAACTGGGCAGTGTGTACGTTGTACAGATAGGTGTTGTTGTTCGGGACAGGCGAGTAAACCTGCGATGTCTTGTTACGTGTAGGGTTGAAGGACGCTGACAGGGTTGGGTAGAGCGCAGCGCCTTCGATGCGGCGTTGCTCCCACGCGGTCTTCAGGCCGTCCTGCATCGCCTTGAGCGATGGGTTGTTCGCGAGCGACTGTTCGACGAGCGCATTGAGTTCTGCGTTCTGGAAAACGGTCCACCATTTCCCCGGAATATCAACGCCAGTTTCAAAGCGCTGTGCAGCGCCGGCGTTGCCCGACGAGCCCTTTGTCGGGCGTAGGGCCGAGCGCTGGTAATCTGCATTGGCGGGCATGTCCGGCCGATGAAAATTCGGCCCTACAGCGCACGCGCCGAGCGCTACGGAACTCAAAAGAACAGTGGAATGACGCAGAAGCCGCTTCATGACAGGGCCTCATCTTCCTTGATACGTTTTGGGCGGCGCTTTTCGCGCTTCTCAACCCACATTTCGAGTTCGCAGAAATAAACAGGAAGGGCAAAGAGCGTTAGCAGGGTGGCAATACCCAGACCGCCAACCACAACGGTTGCAAGGCCACGCTGGACGTCAGTACCGATACCCGTTGCCATTGCGGCCGGGAGCATGCCTGCGCTTGCGACGGTAGCCGTCATGAGGACAGGACGAAACCGCTCGGCCGCACCCATGATCGTGGCATCACGGACTGGTAGGCCTTCAGCGCGGTGACGGTTGATGCTTGCGATCATGATGATGCCGTTCTGCACGGCCACCCCGAAGAGCGCGATGAAGCCCACGGAGGTCGCGATGTTAAGGGTCTCACCCCGCAGATGCAGCGCGACGAGGCCACCGAGCGTGGCCAGAGGCACGACGCTCAGGATCAGGAAAGCCTGACGGATGGTGCGGAATTCAGCAAACAAAAGCAGCAGCATGACAGCAAACATCACGCCAAGTGCAAAGATCAGGCGCTTCTGGGCCCGCTCTTCCTGCTGGAACGTTCCTGCCCATTCGAGGCGATATTTCTGATGATCGTAGTGCACGGAGCTTTCGATCCGCGCCTGCGCATCGGCCAGATATTGTGACAGCGGACGGTCGCCATTATCGACGCGAATGGTGATCTGGCGTTTGCTCAGTTCGTGGGAGATGTTGCTCTCACCCATATGCAGCCCGACATGCGCGACCTGTGACAGCGGAACCTGAAGGCCGTCTGCGTTCAAAAGCGGGATCTGCGCCAGGGTCTGCATGTCCTGAATGTCCTGCTTCCGGATGTGCAGGGTCGCATTATAGAAGCGGTCATCTTCATAGACGGTGGTGATGGGTGCATCGCCGATCGCATTCGTCACGAGATCTGAGATATCAGACACGCTGATGCCATAGCGGGCAGCTGCCAGTCGATCAGCCGTGATATCGATCTGCGGAATGCGTGGTTCCTGGAAGATGGACGCGCTTGCCGTTCCGGGCACGCGATGCAGGATATCTACGATCTGCTGCCCAATGCGCCGCAGTTCGGAGAAGTTGTTGCCGTAAACGCGCAGGACCAGCGGGCTGTGCGCGCCGCCAACAAGATCGCTCATGTTGTCCTGGATCGGCTGGCTGATGCTGAAATCAATGCCTGGGATCCGGGACAGACGGGCGCGCAGACGCTGCACGAATTGTGCCTTGTTCTCGCCGCCGGGCCACTGGTCATAGGGCTTCAGGCCAACGGGCATCTCGATATGAGAGGGTGTCCACGGGTCCGTTCCGTCATCCGAGCGGCCAAGCTGTGTGATTGCATAGGATGTTTCGGGGAACTCGCGTACGGCGCTCCGAAGTTCATCGGCAATTCTTTCTCCCTTATCGAGGGAAATGCCCGTCGGCATCTGGACCTGAAGCCACAGGGCACCTTCATCGAGATCCGGGAGGAATTCGCGCCCGATGCTTGCACCAAGAAAAATCACAGCAACCAGTGCCGCTGCTCCGCCAAAATAGGCGATCAGCGGCCGGTCGATGAAGTGTCCAAGCGCTCTGGTATAATGCCCGTGCAGCCATTCAAGCGGTTTGTTGTGCCAGATGTGACGTGGCTTGCGCAGGGCCAGAAATGTCAGAGACGGGATCAGCGTAAGAGCACAGACCAGTGCGCCCAGTAGCGCGAAGCTCACGGTATAGGCCATCGGGCGGAATAGCTTGCCTTCGCTGCCTTCGAAGGCAAAGAGCGGGCTATAGGCTACGATGATGATGAGAGTGGACGAGAAAATCGCCCGGCCCGCACGCTTGGCAACCGTCAGGACGTTCGCGGGAGAGAGTGGGTCATGCGGATGGTCTTCGCGGATACGCAGGATCGTCTCGGTAATGACGATCGCTCCATCCACGATCACGCCGAAATCGATCGCGCCCAGCGAGAACAGGTTCGCCGACATATTGAAAAGATGCATCAGCACGAACACTGCAGACAGTGCGAGCGGGATTGTGACGGCCGTTACGATGGCGCTTCGCGGGCTTCCAAGAAACAGCGTGAGGATGATGACGACGAGGAAGATACCCTCGAACATCGTCTCACCGACCTTGTGGGTTGTTGCCTGCACGAGGTTGTCGCGGTCCATGTATGGAACGATGCGGACATGCTGGGCAGCGAGCTGCTTCTGTAGGCTGGCGATTGTTTCGTGCAGCCCTTGCAGCACCACGGAAGGGTTCTCGCCGCTAAGCATCGTGACGACGCCTTCGACGGTATCCGGGTTATGGTCCTTGCCGAGGATACCCTCGCGGACCTGATGCCCGAACTGGACGCGTCCCAGATCCTTCACGAAGACGGGGACGCCGCCGTGATGGGAAACGACGATATTCCCCATGTCCTCCAGGCTGTGGATCATGCCAATGCCGCGGATGACATAGGACTGCTCGCCGCGGCTCACGCGACCACCACCTGAATTCACGTTGCTGTTGCGGATGGCAGACAGCACATCTTCGAGGCCGATGCCGTACCGCAGCAGGGCTGTCGGTTCCAGTTCAAGCTGATATTCGCGCGTGAAGCCGCCGAAATTATCGACGTTCACAACGCCGGGGATATGCTGGATGGCGGGTGTCACAATCCATTTCTGGACGTCTGACAGTTCCATCAGGTTCCGGTCGTCGGACTCCAGTGTATAGCGATAGATCTCACCAGCCGGGCCGGAAATGGGGCCAAGCGCAGGTTGTGCGCCATTGGTCAGGGACAGGCTGGAAAGCTGTGAAAGGACCTGCTGCCGGGCGAGATAGACGTTGGTACCGTCCCGGAAGATCAGCGTGACAAGAGACAGTCCGAAAGTGCTGGTGGAGCGACTGTCAACGACACCCGGAACACTCGCAAGCTGGCGTTCGACAGGTGTGGTGACCTGCTGTTCCATTTCCTCGGCGGCAAGGCCGGGCATCTGCGTCGTGACCAGAACGCTGACGGCACCAAGATCCGGATAGGCTTCCACGGGAAGCACGCGCCACGCGGCGCCGCCCATGAGCGCCAGCAGAACAGCAGCAATAAACACGACTTTACGGTGCGAGAAGCACCAGGCGATGAGGCGTTCGATCATCAAGGTTCAGTCGTCCGCTCAGTCGTCGTTCAGAAGGATGGCGCCGCTCGTCACGACCCGGTCATTTGCGGAAACTCCGGAGAGAATGCGCACAGTGTCGCCCTCATCGTAGCTGATTTCAACGTAGTGGCGGCGGAAGGTGCGGGGACTGGCTTCCACAAAGACGGAGACGCGATCATTGTCCATCAGAAGTGCGCTTTTCGGCACCATGATCTCGCTGTTCTGCGGTACCTTCATGATGGCGTTTGCGAACATGCCGGGATGCAGGGTGCCATCGGTGTTCGGGCAGACCAGATACGCATTCAGGCGGCGTGTGTCCTGATGCAGTGTCGGGTCATATGTCGCGAGGGGACCTTCGCAGGTGTGTCCGGGAAGGTCGGTAAAGGTGGCAGTCAGCGTGACGCCTTCGTGGATCTGTGAAACGCGGTTTTCCGGTACGGCCGCGGCAACCCACACTTCGGAGAGGTCCAGAAGGGTCATCTGTACGGCGGTGGAATCCGTAATATTCTGACCTGGTGCCATGGTTGTTGAGGACACTACACCGTCGATTGGCGAGACAAGTGGAACCTGGCCCTGTGCGGAATAACCCGGACGCGCTCCGAGCACCTGCAGGCGGCGTTGGGTGCGTTCTGCTTCTGCCTGTGCCTGTGCGAGATCGTTACGGGCGGACTCCATGTCCTTCACTGCGTTGCCGCCAGCAGCCAGGACGCCTTGCGCGCGCGCAAAGGCGCGGTGAGCGAAGTCGAGGGCAGCGCGGGCGCGGCTATCATCTGCAACGGCCTGATCAAGGTCACTCGCAGCGATGATTGCCAGGATCTGACCCTTGGTGACATGCTGACCCAGATGCACGGCAACGCTGATGATGCGGCCTGTGACTGGCGCCAGGACATTTACCTGCCGGTCTGGCTCCGCCATGATCTGTGCGGGCAGCTCGATGCCGTGAGTGATCGTCTTGGAGATAACGGGGGTGATGATCAGCCGTTTATACAGGGGGCTACCGTCACGGACGACAATGCTCCCGTTTTCCACGGCATACATCGGCGGTTCCATAGATGCGGTTTTGACCGCAGGTCCATGGAACCGGAAAGCGACGACAAGAATGATCGCGACGCACAGAAGGCCAATAGCCAGTACGCCGACGCGTGTAACGCGCATGCTGCTTGAGAACCCCGTTATGATATTAAAGGCGGCGCCGATCAGGGAGATCGGGCGGAAAAAGATCGGATCGTCACGGAGCCGGACAATTCCCTGACAGATGCTACCTGCCGCATCACGAGCGTTCCGCCAAGCGGTTCAAGCCAAAAACGAATATGTTTCTAAAATTTTATG
>Ga0157363_1001013_pt1 | contig 22659 bp, 11 predicted proteins | sample AttsexASBM1_FD_111477 | JGI IMG/M metagenome (GOLD analysis project Ga0157363, IMG submission 111477) | Fungus gardens microbial communities from leaf cutter ant in Ribeirão Preto, State of São Paulo, Brazil - Atta sexdens ASBM1 | ecosystem: Host-associated > Fungi > Mycelium > Unclassified ... | reverse complement strand
TCTCTCTCTCTCTCTCTCTCTCTCTCTCACGTAATAGTATATTCTCCTTTGAGATTTCTCTTCCTATTTCTCTCTCTTTCATTTCTTCCGCAGAATTATACAATAAAATATCACAGTTCTGTTCGTACCACGCAATAATTAATATATTGTTTTTCCTTATTCGCTTATACACACGTCCTCTCTCTCTCTCTCACACACACACATACACACATACACACACACGTACGTACGCACGCACGCACGCACGCACGCACGCACGCACGCACGCACGCACGCACGCACGCACGCAACATACACTTTTTAACGCACATACGTTCTTTTTATCAGTTGCCTTCCTCGTCACACGCATTTTTTCTTCTAAGAGTGCGTTGTAACACACAGAGATGTAGTAGATACGCATTTGTATGCGCGCACGCGTATATATTTATTTATTTATTTCCTCGCTTTTCCTCTCGACGACTAATGGTTACGCAAGGTATGCTGGTTGTAGAAACATTCATTTACAACTTGTATACTTGAAGTATATAGTAATAATAACTATTGCCGAAAGAGAGAACGATATATAAAGAGTGAGGTTGCGAAGCCTTTTTCTCCAAGATGGTATCCAATCTGATGGATCTCATTGCTGTGAATATCCGCGTATAGATACGCATTTAATTAAAAGAATATACAATACGTACAGTTCTCGATCTTGCTACGAGATCGTAGTATACAGTCTCTATCTTATATATGCTCTTATTAAATCATTCTAATAATGCAAATGTGTGTCCTCGCTACGCAATTTGTCTCGAAGAGAGAATGTCGATATTTTTCCGTTTTACATCTATAGACACAGCGATTGACGCGGACTGTAAATTATTGCTTGGAATACGAAATTTATTTGCGTTAAACGATCGACATCCGCTCGTCGGTATCGTCTGTTAACCCTATCATTCTCCATGTCGAAAGACTTCGTGTTTCCCCTCCTTCTCGTGCTTCCTAAGTATTGCTAAAAGAGTGTACTCTATTATATCTTTCCCTTTTCGCGTCTGCCAAAAGATCGTTGTCATTCGAAGGAACTGATCGCCCGCGAGTAGCAAAGAACAACTTCGTCAATCGGTACGTCCCGCAAATATCTTTCAATTACGAATATCACGTACTTTTCTTTCTTAATTTTTGTTAATTATTGCTTTCCCCCCCCCCCCTCTCTCCTTTCATCTTCCGAAACAACACTTTTTTCATGTCGTAGGATAGATGAAAAGTTTTCCCTTTGACTTTAGTATGTCGTAACGCATGAATCCCCTTGCCCTTGTATGGTATATGTATACACGACGAAAGAATAATTGGACGGCATCTGTCCGCGAAGTGTTCGCGCGCGGCGCGCTGGAATCGAGTGCGCTCGAGTGTCTCATGAAATTTATCGTAATCGAATGTAAGAAACGAGAGACAGAGGATTGCGACAGAGAATCAGCGAAGGATGAAATGATTCGAGCGGCGTACAACGGAAACGAAATGGTGCACGACAGAAGGGAGAGTCGCGGCAATGATTAGCGAGGGGGGGGGAAACGATTTCCTCCAATCCTTTTACCAGCAAAGAAGCGACAAGTTACAAACGGAAAGAATGTATTGCTCCAAGCGTGCTATTTCTATCTTTGTCAAATTAAAAAAAAATCTACATTCTATTTTCCTCTCTAATTTACATAATTTTAACGAAACAAATAGATCACTCCAATTAATAAGGAGAAAGTTCATGCCACGAAAAGAAAATGTGCTGGAAACACGATTAAGAGTAAAATCCATTTTCTGAAGAGAGTCGGTTCGTTTTATTCTTTCATGTAACTTGTGCTTCATAATCCGTAAGTACGCGCGAGTGTGTGCGAATAACTTACGTGAGAGGAGAGACACGATGTATTCATTTTTTTTTTTAATAATATATTTTGACAGTAATAGTGTTTAAAAAAAAAAGGCATTAACAAAATTTCTTTTATTTCAATTTAATGTCTCATCAATTTTGCATCCTTGGAATAAAAAAGTAATTTATATCAATCGACTAATTATGAAAAGAGATCATGTATGTGTGTACTTACGGATCAATGCAGATTAAATTCAGACACGTGAGAAAAAGACAGCTTGGTCCTTGTGCATTCCAACATTTAATATCTCTATAGAAACATTAATGGACGAGATGTATATATTCTTGTTCCGCATCGTTTCAATGTTCTTCATAAACTTTCAAAATTTACAAATCAAAATACGCTAAATAAATGTCGTCTTTCGAAAATTAATCATTGGTGCAAAACAGAAATCTTAAAAACAATGGATGAAAGGAGGGATTGTAAGAGAGAAAGGAAAGGCGAAAACAAATTTAATCTTTTGTGTCAGAAAACAGAGAAACAAAATAATTCAGCATCACATAAATCGAGAAACTCTCCTTTGCCTTTATTTTAACACGTGACAGTTTATTAAACGAAATAATAATAATATTAATAAAATATTAATAATAATAATAATATAATCAATGAAACTAAGGATAGGCAGAAGAAATCACATTTAAAGTGCGGGGTCGGAGTTTTTTATCTTGCATCAGTCCCTTGTTTTCATGCGAAACTATCTCTTATTTCATTTCCTATATACGTATCTCCAATAGTAAACCAGAATGATGGGTATCTGTCTATCCTTTTGCTCTACATTTCAATCGATTATATGATACTCTTTTTTTTTTTAATCCCATTGTCTATTTGTCAGGATGTATGCTAGTAAGTCGAGATTTCTTAATTGTACATAATCGCGCGCGTACGCGTTACGTAATTAAAAGTTTGTCTGTTCTTTCTCTATCTGCTGTTTTTCTCTTTTTCGTGTTGACTTAATTTGGGATATCCAGAGATAGCGGGTCGCATGCCGTATTGCAAAGGAGTCTGCTACACGCAGCAAGAAAATGGATCTACTTCGAACGTTCTTCTATACGCTTTATTACCCCTCGCCCCTACTCTCATTCATTGTCCTATCATCTTCTTAATAACAACGTAATAGTTTTAAACAACTTGAGCATAGGTAAGGCGCGGACGTGACATCCATGGGGTTCGCTCTCGTTGACTGAAACCGCGATTTTCTCGACACGAATAAAAAAAACGGAAATAAATTGGCACCGTTAACACCTTCCCTCGTCGTAAATTCTACGTCGATAGTGGTGGAAATAAAAATGAATTTTGTATAAGATTAAAAATGCAAAATACAACAATCATGGTTTCCTTTATACGAACAACGTAACACGATTTAACGATTGATCACGTGGGAACCCCGAAGGAGAGCGCGTCTAACGCCGTAACAACAAATTATCTACAATGGTCGCATATACATGTTCATCTTTCTCCCTTTCTCTTTCTTTCCCTCCTTCCCTCCTCTTTTTCTTCCTCACGCGCACACGCATACGCACGCAACAGATTATACATAAGATTATTTAGATATTAGGAAAGGTACTTAGAATATCTTCATTATTAGAGTCTGTTTTTTTCTTTACCTTACACACCTACTAAATATCGATCAAAATATTAATCAATTTTAATAATAATAATATTAATAATAATAATAGTAATAATAATGCAAATAAAAATAATATAATATAATAATAATGATCGAGATGACAATAATGATAATGCTGATAAAGATGATGATGCTGATGATGATAATAATTATTTCTTTATTTACGCATTTGTATATACGTATATACATATATTAATTTTTTAATTAATATATGAATATACTTATTTATTTATAGCACCTATTTACAAAGAGGTCTCCGTGCGGCTCCCTTACAGTATGTGTGTGATGTTTTTATATTTATATATATATATATATATATATATATATATATATATACACATATATATTTCTTACTTATATATATATACATACACATATATATATACATATATATATATATACACACATATATATATATATATATATATATATACATATATATATTGTATCCGTATATATTTCTAAACGAGATTCTCGTGTATCTCTTTATTTATATGCCAGTCTTTGCGATTTTTTTGTAACTTCTCTTCGTTATTACTGGCGCTTTCACTAATCTTACGAATATCTTTTCCATAATGCGAAAAATATAACTTTTCGCTCGTTTTTCGTATAATCTGCCTATCCGTTTTCTTCCGCGTACGTCAAGATATAATATTCGCATATACCTTGTCCTATTGTATCTAATTTTTTATCTTATCAGTCCGCATATTTCATATATTTCCTTTCAGTATACTTGTGTCTTTAACAACATTTGTTTTGTAAAGTTGTCGTGACAAAATCCTAAAATTAATTAAAACTTGAGTCACAACGCATTATGAGAGATTTAATTTTAACTAAACTGCACAAAATTACAATTTTCATAATCGTAGTGTAATCGTAGTACTTTTCATTCAGTGCTCTTGAAGCATATGTAGAAAATGAGGAATGTAAAGTGAAGGAAAAGAAGTGAAACAAAAAGAGTAAAAAAACTAAAAAAAGTAGAAGAATAAAATAATTGTATAATAAATCTTGAAACACATAGAATATCAAATGATAATAAACTCCAAATATATTTTTCGAGTTTGATAACGTAAAAAATAATTCCAGTTGAAACTTCGATGATCCGAAACGATTTGATAAGTACAGGTAAAGTGATAAAAAATATATCAGGGAATGTCAAAAATGGACATTATTGGGGTCAAAGAACTTATAATTTAGAACGAATTTATTAAAAAATTTTCTACTTTATACAGCTCTTTGCAAAAATATAAATCATTGGTCATTTATAAATGATTTTTAACGTTTGCAACTAAAATCTTTTCTGATGAACTGAAGAGGAAACCGGCTCACAGTTCATCGTCAGTACGATATATACTTTCTAACATTATGAAAGTATATCGTCCATTCGAACAAGTTAATCCATGATCGTGCTCCACTTTATCATTCAAATGTCAGCTTTAAACGGCCGGCGTCAGATCGTATGGATTATATCGCGACGAATGCGTATTGATGAAACTTTCTAGCACATAATTGGCACGCATGATTATTGGCGAGGATTAGCACGCTGAAAAGCGTAGAGAATTTGAAACAGTCGAGTAAATCGATTGTATCTTCAACTGACATAGAGATTAGATTTAGTTGCGTTTAGTTGCGAAAATAACGAAAAAGTTCTTGATGACCGTTAATTATATCGATCAACAATAATTAGACCAGTATGTAAACATGTAGTCTTCGAGGAAACTACATCACGTCAGTCTTATTATATCGAGGAATGTAAATCAAGGTTTCCAACGCGTTACACGGATATACTGCGAAATAATATGTATGATTTCAGAACGTTGGTTAAATATCGCAAACGGTAAAAATGAAACAGTTTAAGAATGATTTCAATTTTGATAATTGTGATGGAATTGTGATCGGATGCAATCTATAGAAAAAATTTAAAAAATAATTGAATTTATCAATCCCAGTTTCTAACTTCAGTTTACCAATTATAATTGTCAATTCGAACATTAATCGGTAATCAAATCAATGAACTAATTTTATTTTAAATGAATCTGAATTCTTTTCCTGCGGGTAACAATGAATTCTTGAGTTTGACCAATATATCTATATATATGTAAGTGTATATATAGATATATATATATATATATGTATGTGTGTGTAAATAACATAAGCAAACGCATCTAATGGAGTTTTATATATATGTACGGAATCGAAAGGATCATAGATAAGATAAAAAAAAACAAAGAGAAAAAAAGGGGAAATAAGAATAAGGGAGAGCGTAATAATTTCATAGGTTGTCGAAAATAATTTCAATCTTCGAGCACATATCGACTTTATCTCGTATTTCTTATCCATTTCCCAACGATAATTTTCACGCTGTATTTTAATTTACTAAAAAATCACAAGACCCTGTCCTTCTTACATACATACCTGTTTATGCGTACAAGACCAACGCAAAGAAGGGACTTCGCTCGCAAGGGATTTACTTACACCAATGTGGTGAATAAATTAAAGACGGATAAAGAGATCACGGAGAGGAAAACGATCGAGCTTCGATGAAGAGCCAGCGTCATGACGTACCGTGTCACGCGAAAAGCAGAAGAAAAAGGATAGAGGGAGAGCCGAAAGCTCAGGCCGAGACAAAGAGCGCACGAATGCTTTCTGAGGTTAATTTCCAAAGATCAGACAGAATTACTGCTTCTCTTTGAGACCACCTAGCAACGCATGGCTCTCCATCGTGGCACTGAGATTACTGAGATTGCTCAGATTCCCTAGGTTCCCCAGATTGCCCAGATTGCCGAGATTTGGCTGGTGGGCATAATTCCTAATCTGGTGAAGGCTGATCAGCTGATTCGGGAAGGACGTGGCGTTCTGATTGCTGGTAGTGCCGGGCGTCACACCTGACGACGAGGATGTTGGCGACGACTTCTGCGTCGTGTTGAACGCCTCGTAGAGGTACGGTCGGGACGCCGGATGATGGCTACCAGGGTAATGCAGGTGATTCAGCGGATTTAACGGGTGCTGCATCGAAGAGATCGAATTAATCGAGATCGTCGATATCGGCGTGAAAGCCGAGCTGCTGTTAGGATGATGATTCGCTCCTGGTTGAGGCGTCTGTTGCCTCGAGTCGTTCTCTATAGACTCGCCAGCGCGATGTCCGTGTCCCGGCAGTAGCATCTCCGGATTCTGATTCTGATGGTACTCTGTATGGTGGTGCGGCAACCTCTCGTGCAGATCGCCGATCACTGTGTCCGGGCTAACTTTGGGCCAGTAGTGGTCCTGATGGTGAGCGGTCATCGCGTGTATCGATGGCCTGAGGCCCGTGCCGATGATCGGCGGTCTCTTATCCGTTCTCTCTGCGTGCTTCTGCATATGCTTCGCCAGATAGGTCTCTTGGGTGTAACTCTTACCGCAGTACTGGCAGATGTGCGTTTTTAGGTGCTTCGACTCCTTGTGCTTCGGTATGTGCTCGAGCAGACTTGGCTCATCGGAGAAGCACTTGTAACAGGAGTTACACTTGTACGGCTTGTCGGTCTGGTGGCATCGAGAATGGCTCTGTAGGTTGCTCAATTGGCTGAACGCCTTCGTGCAGCCTGGATGCCGACATTTGTACGGCTTATCGCCAGTGTGCGTGCGGATGTGCTGCTGTAGATGGCTCAGTTGGGTGAACTTCCGTTGGCAAATCTCGCAACGGTACGGCTTAATGCCAAGGTGGATCCTCGTATGCTGCGACAGGTACGAGGAGTTGGCGAACGCCTTGGAGCACTGCGTGCATTTGTACGGCTTCGCTTCGCGCATATGAATCTGCGTGTGGAGCTGCAGATCCGCCTTGCTACCGAATATCTGCAAAAAGAAAAAAATACTTTGGTGTCAAAGAGAGAAATGTAAAATGAAAAAAAGAGAAAAAGGGGGAAAAGAAAAAAAAAAATATATATATATATATATATATATATGTATATGTACATGAGTGAGATGCGAAGAAATAAGTCGTAATCGATCTTAGAAACTCATGCCAATCGCCACTGAAGGAGACTTAATGTTTCCTTATCTAAAATGCAAATTAATAACTTCCTGCGCGCACGTGACACAGTGTACGGGACAGGAGCGTACTTTGGAATTGAATGAAACGTTCATTTCTGCTACAATATATGGCAGAACAATACGAGGGAGGAAGGGAGAAAGGATCGGTTAGGGAACAATCTCTCTACTGCGCGACGTTCGCTTCCCTCTCGTTTCCATGACGCGCTAACCGGACACGTCGCGCCGGTATATTTATAAATAAATAAATAAACGAAAAAAGAGGAGCACTGCCACAGTAGCTCGAGCGTATATGCACGAGGCGGGGAGAGGCTGACCTTGTCTATCACGGCCTAGCCTCGAGGCATATCCGACCGACTGGCTTCGGGTACCGCATAGGAGATCCCCTCCTCTTTCTCATACTCTAGTGTGCGTATATCCTCGCTCTTTCCTTCCTTCATCTTGCCGCCTCGCTTTGTCTCCTCCTTTATCCCCCATCATTTCATTCGCCGCCGGTTCCTCGCATGCTAGTTTCTAGTTCCTCTGATCTCATCTGACTTCTTTTTTTTTTCCTTTTTCATATCTCTCTCTCCGCGACAACGTGGACAAGCCGACGATCAACGATTATTATCACCTATCCTTCCCGATATCTTTCTCGATCGCGCTAAACGCTTGTCGCACGCTTGTATTATCACGTCTTATAATACAATTCAAATGAATATTCATTTCTTATACATATATTAATCGCATGATTGAGACGTGAGTGTCGCGCACAATTATCGTACTTCCATACAATTTTTAACGTTGCACGAATTCATAATCGAACATCCACTTTAATTCCAATTTTGCCTGTAATCTTAGAGACGATAATATGTTTTCCAATATTCCCTGGCTTTATTGCAAACGTGATTAATTAATAAAACGTGATGTAATGTTCGATGCACGAGTCTTCACATCCGGAGATAATCGCGGCACAACCCTCCACCCATTTTCGATCTTCTTACTTTCTTTCGAAATTTCCGTCCCGTCCACGATGGATCACTAATGCCGCTAAAACGTCTCATTCATCCGTAATGACGCGCGCGCATCATTACCGAATAATAACACCGGTCACGAAATCCATGATGCTCCGAGGTAACGATCGTGCGGGTATTTCGGCTTCGTGGAAAGGGCAGCGAATTGTCTTCCGACGCCGCGGCGGACGAAGGTATCGCACCGGAATGACGTGTTGGAGTCGAAGAAACGATCCTGAACACGCGAGGAGCGACAAAGCCAGTTTTCTGACGTCGCCTCCGTTCGACTCGAGGTTATTACGTAAAAACGACGGGTTCCTTTCTGAAACCGTCCATCGTATTCGCCACGCCCGAGGATCTAGGGCGAGAAGGAGTCTTTCCAGGTCCTTCGCGTGGCAAGGATCCAAACCTGGATGACCGACTCTCGTTACCGCGCTCGTCGAGGGCTCGTTATTTCCTGCAGCTGGAAAACTTTTGGATCTCACGGTTCGCGTAAACAATAACTCACTTCGAAACAATTTACGCAACTCTATGATTAGACGGATGTCTGTATAATAAACGGCGAAGTAAAACATATTTCACGTTTACATTATAGATTAATTGTTTTAGCAATGTAGATTAACTTTAATATTTAATATCGGTTTAATTTATTCTTCTTTTAATTCTTAAAATTAGAAATAAATAAAAGATAAATTAAACCGAGATGAAAATTAATTTACATTATTGATGGAAGTGAGCACGAGTATATCGAAATATGTCAAATATAGTTTCTTCGAAGGAGATTACTTTGGAGGTAAGGCTGTAAGCATTTAATTTAAAATCCTATTATCATATAGTGCGGTAGGCACAAAGACACACAGACATACTTGGAGTCTTGATTTTTATGACTTTACATCTTCGCGCGCTATTTAACAGAAGCAGGAAGAGCGATAATCCAAGCATGCTAACGGCAAGTTGGTTAACGATCGCTTTACGGTTGTCGTGGATCGTGATTTATTCGGTAATCGATCGACGGTCTCGCTCGAGGCTTCAACGGCTGACTTGGCGCGTCCTTTAACGGGTTGGAGCTGTTATTTTTTTTATTTCCTCCTTTCGAAACACGTCCTTGTCGGTGTCAAGTTCGCGCATAGTCCACGTAACGCGATAGTCTGTTGCGCGTCATTCTTTTCTTGTTTTTTTTTTTTCTTTCGTTCCTTTAGCGCAGCAAGTAAACGGCAAATCTGAGGGCGCGAGAACAATTAGAGGAAGAGGAGACAAAAGGAAAGAGGAAATATTATTTATATTATTGACATGTATGTAAATTGTTAAATCATAATCATATACTTCCTATTTACGATTCATTTAAATTATTTAATGTTCTCTTTTTGCAAAAACGCTGTGTAAATATATTTACAATGATAGTTGATTCTATAAGTATAGTGTTAATTAAAATAGGGAATAATAAAAAGAAAGAAATAAAAATGTAATGAAGCGTTCTTCAGATCAGAATTTTTAAGTAATCATTGCAGTCTGCTCCATCTTTTAAAAATATCCAGTATTCGTGCAAAATTTGAGAACAATTAGATGCAGGGTCGACAAACTTATAAATAAATTCTGATTCTGGCTTCGTTCGTGCACTCTTCGCCGACATACATGATTACATATGGTAGAATAAGTGATTAGCTTAGTCAAGGTTTCGTGTCTTGCAGGATAAGTCATCGTTGTGGAATATAAATTACGCTAGTTCGTATCAATGGAACAACAAATCAATGCTTCTAATTGATGGACTTTAAACTTTGAGAAAATTGTTTGCTTTGCCAGCTGTGAAATTTATTTAAAATAAACGAGACAAAGTGTCATAATAAAAATATCAACGATACGAAAAATGGGGATTATAAGCGCGGTCTTCTTCGCGGTCTTCAAATTAAATTTTATCTCTTCTATTCGTTGATTTAATTGCAAAATATTTGGAAGAATCGAGGAAAGCACGCTGATTGGCAGACTAAATATTTCGCGTATGGATCTTCTCTGCGAGAACTTGGAAGAGATCTCTTGCCGTTCAATGGACTTGATTCAATTAAAGAATTTCTCGATGCAAATCACGACGGCGCCAAATAAAAATTGGCGGTTATAATTGACAGAAGGCAGTTTAGTCGACCGCGGAGATGCAAGCGCGACTTATTCGTGCAGAATTTGAAGGAAATTCCGTTGAAAGAAATTCCAGATTATACGATTAAATGAGAATTAATCTGTAATGCGAGCACGACGCGATGAAACGAGCGCTGTGCGCGACGGCTCGAAGTAGTCCTGCTGAATTAAATCGGACAGTCGGAATCTCACGCCTTTCGTCCTTCTCTCTCACGGAGAGATGGAGAGATGCGCCTTCAAGAAAAATAATAGCGATAAATTCAGAAATTACGTCGGCCAGACTGTGCGCAGGTATGCGAAATTAGCGCCTCTAATTACGAAACCGGCGAGGAACTATGCCCGCCGGGCAACCGGCTAGTCCTCCTGTCATTTCTGATTAATCGACGTCGATTTACTTAGGCAATACTTAAGAAGCCGAGACGAAGTACATTTGCCATGACGCAGCCGGGTATAAATCGTACACTCCGAGATCATCAGAGGGATTTTAGAAGCGCGCGTGCAAAGCCAATCTCCGCGCCATGTTAAATTCTCGAATTGGAATCAAGCAGAACCTTAAGTTCTTTTCAAACAAAGATCTACTGACGAGTCAGTAGTCTCAGCCGCAACCGCACGTGTAAATTATAAGATTTCACGATTCCTTCGACGAAACGACGATTAATTTATCATACGTTCAATAACGATTAATCGACATATATTTATCTCGTGTATCTAAGAGTTCAGGATGATGATCGTTCGCGCACAGAGGATTTCGTCATTCAGCTCCGAGTCTGTTCTGTAGAATTCCAGCGTTGTGATGGATGACAGTCGCTTCGCATCTAGTCTCGTTTGTGTATATTTGCCGTTCCGTTTCCTCGTCTGGTTCTTCAACCTCCGCGAAGTAGTCTACGAAGTAGCCTCGGGGCCAGATCTCATAAATTCAATTTAAATATTTCGACCTTAATGATCATCAGACGCGAGAAGGAAGGTAGAGGCGACAGTCAAGGTCGGTGTCGGCGTCCGATAAAAGTACATTTTAATTGAGCAATTGGCAATGTCTTATTGCAGATACCTCTCTCTACAATTTTTATATCTTTTCCTTCATATTTAATAAGTTTGTTTCGAGGACACCGAGAAGTATTCAAACGGACTAACGAGACGCAAAGTTCAAAAGAATCTTTTAAATTTCAAAGTCCGTGGTATCCTCAGAGCTCCAGCACTCGTGATCCCGCCACGATCCTCACGTGAATTCTTAACGATGCCTTTCGATTACGCAAGCAAAATTAGTATGTTAAAAAAATCGCATATTATTACATTTATAATATCTATGCAGACGTGCAACGCATATATCATTTCCTTTCGATAAAATGAGACGTTTCAATGGTGGTTTAATTTTTTACAAATATTTTAAATGACTTATGAATTTATATGTATTCTACCACGCGCGCTGAAACTGATTTGCATTATCGTGCTTATAAAATAAAGGCACGTGTGTTCTCACAGCTCTCTTCGGATGGTAACGTTACTCATGGCATGCCGGAATTATAAAATATTCGATAAGCCGCGAAGTCAAAATAAAACTGCCGAGATAATTAATTTTATGGAATTAAAAGGCTTCTAAATGCGATTGAGTTCGTTACGATTATCGACGTTTCACTCTCTTGCGTTTATCTCGTAAAGCCAATTCATTAAGGCGATAAAGATGTGTAGCGATCTTTTTGCAAACAAAAGCTCAAGCTTTGAAAGCGGCTTATTAATCACGTAAAACGCCATGGTGATTAAGTGGGGATGTAAAAGTCACTCAAGTTTTCAATACTTCGTATACGAAATAATCGAACTTATTAAAAAATCGTGGAAACATCCAATAATTGGCTGAAGCTTGTCAACTTCACTTTAATCAACTTATCCTTTTAGACACGCTTGTCTGTACCTTTCGATTCATCACAAGTCTTACTCGATTCCTCTTGTTATTTAATATTGTTGACCATATTATAATACTTATAATAAACTTTATTATTTCCACATTATAATATTTATCACAAAATTTATCCCTGAAACAATATCGTTATAGCTAACCTTGAAATTTGAAATTTCTTTTATAAATTATAATATAACAATATTCACACACATATGATCTTCAGTTTTAATTTGTTAGTACTATTATATTTAATATTAACCATGAATCAGTTTATTTGTAGGTCATTTATTTTTATAATTACACTATTCAATCAATAGTAATAGCTATTTCGCGATCGATAACGTGCACGAAGCGATGACATTCTGTTCACGTACTTTGACGAGCCGTTTTTTTTTTTTTTTTTGGGGGAAAAAGTTAGAACACGCTGGGAAATTTTTCCGAGAAAGGTATTTGCGTAAATACTAGTTGGAAATCCAAGAGTTAATGAACAACACAGTGCGCGTGTTGTAGCAGCTCTTGCTCCGATTCTCTCCGCTCGCCCAGAGCACCGCGAGGTCGGTGACAACCTGTTGATAGGAATTTTCGTAGCCGGGTTGATGCGTCGGGTCAAAATCAACCCGGCAACGCGATAAAGTATAAGCGCTGCTTACTGTGATACTCGGATAATTGCGGCGATGCGCGCATACGCGAGAGATAATTTCGAAACGCTTCGGAATGCTCTCCTCAGGCTCGCGCGTTGCCGAGGCGAAGTGGAAATAATTTCACGAAAAGCACTCGCGAAACGGCGAGGGTCTACGGGATTTTCAGATTCATCGAAGAGACAGACAGAAGCGGCGGTTACGTAGCTCTGTCGATTAACTGTCGAGACACTACCGTATCTCCTGATAACGTTGAAATACGAAGTGATTTGGAATCAACAACCGAAACTACTGAGCGGAATTAAGGAATGATTTAATGAAAGAAGGTGAAAGTATCGAGCAGCAAGTATAGTCACGTTCGGAGATTTATCTGATAAATAAATCTGGTAAGAGTTTACTGACTTATATCGCGAATAATCAAAATTCTTGACGATCCTAAATTATCTAATATACCTAAGGAAATAGGAGAGTAAAAGTAAATTCTTACAATTTCGAAGACATATTTAAAAAATATTTATCGAGCCGTATGACTCATTCTTTTTTGTCTCTCTTTCCTATCCGACCTCTCTCTCTCTCTTTTTCTCTTTAACGTAGATCCCAAAAATCCTCGAACTCGCATAATATTATAATAAATTTGAAAGAATTGCAGTTGATGAATTGTGGCCTCGTTAAAAAATTTAAATTAGTTGCAAATCTCAGTCATGCCGGACACGTGTCATGTAGGACAATCCGGCGTCTGACAGCGACACGATTATGGTTATCGGGCGACACCACGCTCGAACAGTTTAGATCGTCTATAATACCAACGATAAAAGGTTTGTTTGCGTTAAAATTTCTCCAAAATTTTTTCATTTAAAAGAAATTAAACATGTATTCAAGTATTGAAGAGAGAAAGAGAGAGAGAGAGAGAGAGAGAGAAGGCAAAGATACTACATTATTAGATATCAAAGGAGCAATGTAATCTAATAATCCCTTGAGTTAATAACATTTCTTATTTTTTTTACTTTCATATGTCAAAATGTGAATTGATTTATTTCTGTGATTAGTTTCAATGTAAACAACATTAACGTATGCATTTAGTAAATAATAAATTAAATCTGTCAAATTGAATATCTCACTTAATATTATTCATTTTCTTGAAATTAGTTTAGTTTTAATCAAATTAATATATTATGGGTAGAAGCAGTGGCAATCTATAAAAATGATTAAAAATAACTCAAATTGTGGATATAACTTGACATTATAAATTCAACGGTGTAAGTGGAAAGAGTATAAGCAACGCGAATAGACCTACAGTCGATGGTGAGTAACGATCATTATCCAGCAAGTTTATCCAGTAATACGCGTTCACAGTTCGTCACGGATCCCGCATATCGCTCGAGAAAGAGAGATATCTATTATTCCGAAGATTTATTCTAATAAAAGGAAACTGACTAAGCGGATTCCTGGTCGATCAAGAAGTACGATTTATCGGAGCGGCATTACGCAACGCGCCACGTCTCGGTTGACAGGTTTTCAAGTCATCAGCTCTGCTATCATTTCGCCCAGCAGCCGGCATTCTCGAGCCACATACGTTTTGTCTAATGACACGCGGTGGTTGTACACGAAAGCGACGGTCAAACAAGTTTCGCGCGACCGCATCGCGAAAATCCATGATGTACCGTGATATATCGCGACACGTGACACACAACTGCCCACACAACTTCGTTATTATTTAGCCGCGATAAAGCTGTAACTGTAACATTCATCGGGAGTTACTTCCTGAGGTTATCGTCGCTTGATAATACTGTATCCCGAAGAGGAGATCCAAATATAATTAGGGAAAAACATGCAACTCACATTCATGTACGCAGTAAGCATACTAAAAATTTTTTTATATCCTAACCATTAAAGACCTTTATGGAAACTATGATGATGATACAGAGATAAGAACAAAAATTTTGCTTTGGCATTTGCTAATCACTGAACAAAAAAATATATATAATAATAATCTGACAAGATAGAAAGATTGAAGAAATTGCTAGTAAAGATGATGACGAATTTGATAAAATTTCGAATTGACGATGAAGAATCGCTTTATATTCGATTACAAATGTAATCGTCAAAAAGCATTAGCCGATAATTTAACGAGATACGTGCAGAAACGAATGCGCGAATATTCGAATGATAATAACGGAGAGAATGATTTTTACCAGCGTTGGGAGAAACGACGGAGGGGAGGGGGGAGAGAGAGAGAGAGAGAGAGAGAGGAGGCGCAACGATCAAAACGATGGTGACCGGTTTCCGATTTCTTCTCTCTCGGGAACTCGCCTCATCCTCGTCTACGACACGGCAGCTGGCAGGTGCCTGGGAGAATATCCGCCCGATTCTTTATCTACCCAATTATACAATCCCTTGTCTAATTGGCTAGTCCCTGGACCACCCTAACGAAAAACAAGAACAATTGCCTGCAGATTCCTCTTCACGCTATTCGGCAACTTCCGTACGCCGTTATGTTCTTCACACTCGATATCTCTGTTTCCTCATGTCGTATTACGCAATTGGACAGCGTTGCGTAAAAATGATTTAACCTATCAAATGTCGGTTTTATATAGATTAAGCTTAAAACATTTATGCTGTTGAATCGCGTGTTTCTGTTTCGACGAATTTAATCTTTTTAAATTCATAATATTGTTTAATTGATTTGTCAAATGAACATAAAAGTTGCCACGTCATTCAAGATAATTTTAATTGCAGATGAAGTTTTATAATAACAAATCTCTTTTACCTGGCCTCGCGTATTTATAACACGCGCAGTTTTTATATTTTATTACTTATTACAAAATGTCGAAAGATAATGATAAATGGTATTGCTCTAACGCGAGGGATTAAAACGAACGCACGCATCGCGTTTGAAACAATATACAGTAATTATGGTTTCGGGTTTAAGTTGATAGTTGATTGGCCGCGAAGCCGCTATTCATTAAACCTGCAACCGCGCTTATCGAGATCATCGAGCACAAACTCTAAACTGATCGTACTAAATCAGTCATTTATACGCGAGAGCCTCATAATCAAACATCACATAGAGTTCCAAGTTCACAATTTGGCTAAATGGTTTTGTGATCAGTATCGACCTTTGCGGCTTGAAATCACTGCCAACCGATGATTAGTGTTTTGCAACTAATTACACATTGGAATTCGTTAAACGATACCTGACCGGAAACCAATAAAAATATTTGATTACATTTCTGCTGGGACATTTCCGTCAATCCAGAATTTCTCTAGTATAGTTAATTATTCATCTTATGGACAGAATCGAATTATTTCAACATATTATTACAATTATTACAGATTAATTTACAGATGAAAATAGAATTTTTTTATTTCTCGCTTAATCCTAAATAGAATTTTAATTGAAATTTAGACTAATTGTCTGATTAATAATGAAAATGAAAAAAAATTGCAACAATTTTTTTTCAATATACATATTTTGTTTTAGGGAGAAAAAAAAATCGAATGTCAATGTTTTTTTTTTATACACGTTAATACGGCAGGTGTTCTTTTCATAGAAACTTTTTTTGAGTACATCAACGATGTTTGTATATCAGAATAGTTGTGGCAATTCGCTCAGCAACAGTAGTAACTCGAAAATCCGCGAAATCGATGCCTGCCTGCCTATGAAAGAATAACGCACGATCCAATTTCTGTTGGAAGCAATTCGAAACAGACGCAGCAGTTCATTCTCTCCATTTCTGCCATTCATTAACGTAGACCGTGGTTACTAGGAACGGTTTCAGAATCGCTTTAGCCTCGAGACGCGAACAAAAACCGAGCGGTAGCGCTCGCGCTACAGGAGAAAGAGTAATTAGTACGAGAAGAGGAGAGATCAATGTGTGTGGAGGACGTTGCCTTATCCCCAGAACTGTACGGTGTTACAGACCGTTTGGATACGGCTGGTTCTATGAAATAAAACATTTTATAAAGCAAAAAAAGCGCTTCTCTCTTTATGCGAGATAATATTTCATTAAATAGCAAAACGGGTGCAAGCAAATTTTATCGTCGTAAAGTTTGCGGATTTCATTGAACGTTGCCAGACATTGGATCGAATGAAAATACATTTTTTTTTTCTCGACAAATTTTCTGTATTGTACTTGCAAAGCTCACTTTCGATCGCGATAACATTTATCACGCGAGCGAGTGCGTAAATATAAAATACTGTCGGTAAAACACTCGCGCATGTCTGAGTGACTGGAATGGCTACCGTCACGCAAATGCGAAAAGTATTGCAACTCGTAAGCAATTACAAGCAGAGGGGACAAATAAAAAAGAGAGAGAGAATGCGAAGTGATTCTAGACGGAATGTAACGTCGTTGTTTATGGACATGAGGTGTGCCGGGTTAGAACGACGCGAGCCAGACTCGTCAGTGCGGTGAAATAAAAACTGCCCAAAGGCATCCGGGTAGCAGCGGGAACGAGTGATGGTCAGTGGTGAGATGAGTGGTAAGGAAAAAGCAGAGAAAATTGATACGCGATGAATGGAACGCGGAGAAGAAACACGAGCAAAAGGTGGCGCGATCATTTTTCCTGTCGATGTTTCCGCGCTCGTAGCGTAGAGGAACGCATTCGCCTGCAACAATTGCTCGTCGTAAACGACGGCCTCTCCCGTAGTTCGCGTATAGCCGGGCAGTGATTGAAATACGAAAGAAGCATATTTCCCTCGCTGATTATAAGCTTCACAGAGAACAGCGATCCTCCCCCCCTTTTCGAGTCGATATAATTTCAGAGAACTTCATCAGAGAGAGTCTGCTTTATCCGCTTTTTCCGTTCTCTGCCCAGTGTCGCATCGCAATTTATTAATAACATAAGTAAAACGACTCAGAGATGATATCGTGGAAAAAAAATGACTTGTTAAAACAACTAAAAACTACGCTACGATACAGTCGTAATATACGAACAGTCAGTTTTTTACTTTAAAGTATCAAAGTAGTACGGATGAATATAATTAGCGATTATAGATAACTATATTGGTTGTAATATAGATTTTTTTTCAAACAAAAAATGTTAATACAGTAAAGATAATTTTCTGCAAAAAATCAATCCAATATATAGATACAAATTTTTTTTTTTAACAAAAAACATGCTAGCTAAAGTGATACATATTTTTGCTATTGTAATAAAGAAAACTTATTATTATTAGCAATTAACGTACTAATAATAATTGCTTACAGATATGATTTCTTTATTCAATCATCAAACCTTCTTAATCATAAATGTTAAATTCGCGCAATAAAGCTACAGCTTTGCTGAACTCTATTTTTTCCTTCATCTAACATGTTAATATAAATACACTTGTGTTGCAAATAGATAGATACTATAAACAGAGAATATTGGCTCGCCGCGGACAATACAGGTTTTTTGATAAATATTTCACTGTACATATATACGTACTTTACTCAAAGCCAGATACTACCCTCTTACGGTACGCGTGTCGTCGAAAATAGAGAGGGACTCGCGACTCAAATCGGGATAGCATATCCGGTGTCCCGCGGCTGTGATAACTGCGGAACCGGAATGAGGCTCCTAAGGGAAAGATTTTTTTTCTATTAGCAATGCTGGGCGCACATACGCGTGTACGCGCACCCTAAAAAGGCGAGATGCGGCGGCCATCTGCGCCCCTCATAAAGGTGAGCATATGAATGCGGAACGCATGCCTTTTTCGAAGAGATTGGAAAGAGTTTTGGAAATAAACGTTTATCGATTCGATGACATACCGATCCTTGACAATTAAGATCAGCATTGAATAAACAAGACGAAGAAATAAGAAGATACCTCGGAACAAGAATTAAAGAATCTTAATATCAAAGTAGAATAAGTAAAAACTTCATAAGAAATAAATGAATGATAAAGTTCAATGAGCAGTTTGTAGAATTGGATATAAAATTTACACCGAAATATTTAACATTTGGCTCTAACTCACTCATGTAGATCTTCGTTACTTAATTATGAATAATAAAAATTTCGAATTGTCTCTTTCCTTGATATCTTATTGCACGAAAATTCTCGATGCAGTTTCAATTTTCCGTTTGAAACGATAGAAAGAGACAGAGAAGGACAGGGAAAATTATAAAAGAGGAAAGGAGCGAGAGACGACGGCGAATAGCACGAAGATAAAACGAAAAAACGGAGCGCCGATATTCGTTCGAAAGAGGAGAGGAAGGAGGAGAAAAGGGGGGGGGGAGGGAAAAAGATAGAGGCGAGGCGAGAGAAGCGGAGGAGGAGGATGCCGACGAGAGCGACGGCGCTAACGATTCCTTAATGAAAGCTGAAGCGGCGCGGCAGAAGGCTAGCCTCGTGTTTCGGAGCGCCCGGGTTCTTTTACGCCACCGGTCCCACCCTTTGTGCGTATATACCGTGTATACGGGGTGTCTCTGACCAACCGTATTCTTCTCCGACGCCATGCGAGTTAGCGACGGCAGAAAATTATATTGTTGAGCGAGAAAGTATCTCTGTATCGTAATTGAAATATTCCAGGACGATATCGTTCGAATTTTATATGCATGTTGCGTCAAGTATTTTGCGTTTGTATCGTTGTTTGTGTAATAATTTTTTTGTTTATTGTATAAAATTATCATCACTATGCCTCTGTTTTACTCGTAATTAGAACAAACATTTCGTTTATTAAATTTTTAAAACGTATTATTGTAAAAATATTATATCGAATGAAATTAAATTATAGAAAATATCATATATCTACTCGTTGGTCGAGTTGAAATTAGATAAGTAAATACGGTGTAATCATACATACGTACAAATTCTATACAATGTAATGTATATGCGTGTGTGCTTAGATACTATGTGTACACATAGAATAAGTTTAACGCCTATGTACGCAAAAGTGAAACACGAATACCTCTGTAAACGGAATGTTTGGTCAGATGAATCTCAAGTTTATTCGCGCATGATTTTCGTCCAGACTTCATTCTAATTAATGTTATGTAGTTTGTTCGTAGCAATAAGCTTTAGCTCACGCGAAATATACATATATACAGGATTCATACGTATGTAATTTTAATGAGACTTTAAGTGTTTCATCATAAATTACATATTCCATTTTTCTAATGGTGATTTAGAAAATACAATGGAATCGTTACGAAAGAAAACATAACTATCAACAAGCCAATATAAAGGTATAATTCTAATGAAATTTTAATAAAATATCGACTGTGTGTATATCGAGTTTAATTTAGTTACGTTTAGTATTGCTTTCTTTATAGAATCTTACTCTTATAATATCATTAATTCATAGATAGATACCCCGAAAATCAATACGTTATCATGAGTCTGAGGACTAAATTATATTTTTTGAAAATCCAAATTGGATTTTCTAAATAAGCACATCGTTGTAAATTTTAAATAATTAAATACTATGACGAAATTAATATCTAATGTAATTTATATTATTATAAATATAAAAATATTTCATTTCATCACGATCGAACACTAAAAGAAGAATCACCTTTCTTTCTCTCTCTCTCTCTCTCTCTCTCTCTCTCTCTCTCTCTCTTTTCGTCTCTTACATATAATTTTTTTCGTAAGTACTAGAAATAGAAACGCGTGTGGGTTCTACTATCTCAACTTCGTCGAACACGACGCTTTTTTATAACTTCCGTAAGAGAAATATGGTATCCTGTGTCCTCAGAGTAGAAAAAGGGTCTCGCGCTTAATATATGCCACAAATCTCTATTTTCTATTTGAGACCGCACGAGCACAAGTGAGATCCGCTTTCTGGTCGAACTTATTCAAAGTTATCAAAACAAATGTCGCATAAAAAAGAAACAAACGTAATGCGCAAAGATGACACCATTTACATAGCAAATTCAGTAAAATTAGACTCGTTAGAGTCTAAGATAATCAAATATAGTCTAATCGATAGACATAATATTAAACATGAAATGATAATATTCAAATATTCAAGGCCTAGAATAATAAACTTATTCAGTCATCATCGTTAAGAAAGAAATATAAGCCAACGTATATAAAATCCCGAGTACTATTGTAGAAATAATTTTCAATCCTAACGATACAAGTTCTCGAACATGAGAAAGCGATCACGAAGCAATTTGTATGGAACTTCCAAAAAATCGCTCTCCCTAGACGCTCGTTACCGGAATTAATTCTCCTGTCGATTTGCGCTGGTTTCGTTATTTTTCCCATTGTGCAAAGCACTGCATTGCGCTTCGTTCCGTTTCTCCCGAGTTTCTCTGCAATTTTCTACGGAGCGGACGACGTGCATTCGGAACAAAAGGACTTTTTCCAGTGCATCGAGTTACGCGATCTCGTCGACGTACAAACGAAACGAGACTATCCTGGTGACGAAAGAGTTATTAAAACGCAGTACCGAAGTGAATTAACGATATTCCTTTTCGCGGCCTTCCTCCCTTTTTATTGCAGCTTTAGCTGAAAAGCTTATGAAAAGCGAAGGCTGTTTCCGTTTAATAACAAAATATGATCTACATTAATAAATTGTACGAGTAAATACTCAAAGAGGAAATACTCAGCTCTGAGCTGAGGAAGTATTTGTTTCTGTCAATGCGCTCAGAAACAAATGCGTAAGTAACATCGCACTTTTAAATGCAGCGCGGTGTGTTACACGGTGATCGAATCTGCCACAATATTTCGACAATTTTCCGAATCGACGAGAATCGGGGATCCTATAAAGATCCTCGCTTTTTCACAAGACGACGCTTTTGCAGCTCGACGAACAAGAGCCGCTAGAAAAAGACTTTTTAACAGGTCAAGTTTCAGAATCTCGGTGACGCACAAATGGAATTACTCACCGAATGCGAAGGAAAGTATAGAGCTCCTGTGCTCCTCTCTATCCTTCCCCCCCCCCCAATTCCCACTTCCCGCTTCCCTGCCATCCCATCCCTTTTCAATCCGCGATACGCTCCTTCCTCACCGGCCATTCAAGATTCGCCCCCACCATCGAATGAAAGATGAGGAGCGAAGAAGAAAGTGAGATGGATGGAAAGAAAGAGAGAAAGAGAAGAAGAAGAAAGAATGCCTCGATACACAGGGAGTCGATCGTATCGTTTATTTCTGTACCCCGAGCAGATTATCTTTTTCGTTTTCCAGCGGGCCGCGCGCCTCGCAGAAGCCCTTATTGTGACAGCGTTATTGTCGTACGGTTCTGGAAAATTGCGCACTGTGAAAGCATTCTTAAGACAGGCGGCCTCACGGAATCCTCCCCGTTGCTTCTTATGTTTATCTCGGACATGCCGCGTTCTTACGAAGCACAGCAAGAAGACCGATCAAAATTGATCAATGTTGATTTTCTTACGACTTCGCATTTTACTTTATTTATTTCCTTCTATATATATATATAGAGGGCACCCCTCTGTATTTTATATCCTGACATTGTCTTTCTTTTCATCTGCGTGTTCTTGAAATCTCAACTTCGAATGGGCTCATTTCTCAGAAATTA
>Ga0157363_1001011_pt1 | contig 22669 bp, 18 predicted proteins | sample AttsexASBM1_FD_111477 | JGI IMG/M metagenome (GOLD analysis project Ga0157363, IMG submission 111477) | Fungus gardens microbial communities from leaf cutter ant in Ribeirão Preto, State of São Paulo, Brazil - Atta sexdens ASBM1 | ecosystem: Host-associated > Fungi > Mycelium > Unclassified ... | reverse complement strand
GCGCGTATTTTCCGGCATTCAGCCAACCGGCATTCCCCATCTGGGCAATTATCTCGGAGCAATCCGCAACTGGGTTACGCTGCAGGAAGACCATGACTGCGTCTTCTGTCTGGTGGACCTGCACTCCATCACGATGCCCTGGGACCCGCAGACCCTGCGTGAACAGACACTCGGCTCAACAGCCTGCCTTCTGGCAGCCGGAATCGAACCCACACGTCTGTACAACCAGTCCGCAGTCAGCGCGCATGCCCGCCTCGGCTGGATTTTCAACTGCGTCTCGCGCCTCGGCTGGCTCAACCGCATGACCCAGTTCAAGGACAAGGCCGGCAAGAACCGCGAGAACCATTCGGCGGGCCTGTATGTCTACCCAAACCTGATGGCGGCCGACATTCTGGCCTTCCACGCAACGCGCGTTCCTGTCGGCGAAGACCAGCGCCAGCATATCGAGCTCACCAACGATATCGGCCAGAAATTCAATCACGACATGGGCGTAGAATTCTTCCCGCAGGTGGAAGCCTTTATCCCCCCCGCCGCAGCCCGCGTCATGAGCCTGCGCGACGGCAGCAAGAAAATGTCCAAGTCCGACCCGTCAGAACAGAGCCGCATCGTCCTGACCGACACGGCAGATGACATCGCCCTGAAGATCCGCCGCGCCAAGACCGATTCCGAACCGCTCCCCAGCGAAATGGACGGTCTGAGCGAACGTCCGGAAGCCCGGAACCTCGTCTCCATCTATGCAGCCATGTCGGATGAAACACCGGCAGACATTCTGGCCCTTTTCAGCGGTCAGGGCTTTGGCCCGTTCAAGAACGCTCTCGCGGATCTTCTGGTGGAACGTCTGGCCCCGGTCGCCAGCGAAACGCAGCGCCTGCTTCAGGACGAAGCGCATCTGCTCTCGGTTCTGCGTGCCGGTGCCGAACGTGCAAACAGCGTTTCGGAACCGATCGTTCAGGAAGCCGAACGCCTCGTCGGCTTCCTACGTTAAAATTTCAGAGGCTGGACGACCGGGAAACCGGTTCGTTCAGCAGATCCATGATCTCGGCAGCCGCTGCATCGGCAGGCGTTCCCACAGGCGGCGCGAGCATCTCAAGCACGTCGGCAAATGCCATACGCTGCTTTTCCACCATCTGCGGATCGCTCAACAGCTTCGAGACCATCTCGGCCAGCTTCTTCGGCGTGCAGTCTTCCTGAAGCAGTTCCGGCACAACTTCCCGCCCGGCCAGCAGATTGACCATCGCCACATGCGGAACCTTGATCAGACGCCGCGCAATCGTGGCGGTCACCGGATTGACCCGATACGTCACCGCCATCGGCACATTGCCCATCGCAAGCTCCAACGTAGACGTCCCTGACTTGGTCAGGGCGCACTGCGCTGCCGCAAAAGCATCGTGCTTGTCATGGATGTCGGTGACGATATGCGGCTGGATCGGCCATTTGCGGATCAATTGACGGATCGTCGGCGCAATCACAGGCGCAACCGGGATCACAGGACAGATATCTGGATACTGCACCCGCAGTAGATCCAGCATCTTACGGAACACAGGCAGAAGCCGGGGCGCTTCCGAACGCCGACTACCCGGCATCAGGATCACGACCGGCGCATGGGGCGGAATATTGTGCCTCAGCCTGAACCGCTGCGCATTCCCCTGCCGTACGCCGGACTGGAGCACCGGATGCCCGACGAACCGCCCCTCAAGCCCGCGTTTTGCAAACCATTCAGGCTCGAAAGGCAACAGGCAAAGAAGCCTGTCCCATAGACCCGGAAATTCCTTGACCCGGCTTTCCCGCCAGGCCCAGACCTGCGGCGCCACATAATGAACGCGCTTGATCCCGGAACGCTCGATTTTCTGCAACAGTCGCAGAGCAAAACCCGGACTGTCGATCGTCACGACAAGATCGGGTTTGCGCAGTTCGATATCCTGCACGGCCTCCAGAAGCCGCTGCGACAGATGCCGCAGGCGAGGCAGAACCTCGACAAACCCCATCACCGCCAGATCGCTCATGGGAAACAGGCTGTGCAGCCCCAGCGCTTCCATGCGTCCCCCGCCAACACCAGCAAAAACCAGCGACGGGTCCTGTGCATGAAGCGCCTGCATCAGGCGCGCTCCAATCACGTCTCCGCTCGCCTCGCCTGCCAGAATCCAGATCACCCGCCCGTACCGGGGCAAAGGCGTGGTCTTTTGGGAAGGGTCCGCTGTGGCCTGTCCGTCAGATCCGGATTCTGGAAGAGAGTTCATCGACGCAGTACTGCCCCTGTTGCCTTTAGAACCGCAGCTTCCACCGATTTGGAAACCGCTTCAAGCTGCGTATCCGTAAGACTCTCGCTCTGCGGCTGCAAGACCACTTCCACACCGAGCGAGCGGTGCCCTTCTGGCAGACTGCCGCCTTCGAACACATCGAACAGACGCACATCCTGCACCAGATTGCGATCCGCCATCCGCACCGCTTTCAGAACGGCCTGGATTTCGACATCCGGCCCCGCGACGAAAGCAAAGTCGCGCCGAACAGGCTGCAACGACGACAGAACAGGCACGGATTTCCGTTTGACCTTCGGCTGCGGCACCTGATCCAGATAGACTTCAAACGCCACCACGGTTCCACTCAGGCCCAAGGCCCGCGCAACACGCGGATGTAGTTCGCCAAAGCTGCCCAGAACCGTCTTCGGCCCCTGCCGGACCTGCCCTGACCGACCCGGATGATAGAAGCCCGGAGCATCCGCCGTCACGGACAGCGCCGCTTCCGGCACACCAAGCGCCACCAGAGCCGCCGACAGATCCGCCTTCGCATCCCACAAGGTTGCGTCATGCGCCGCCACCCCCGGCTCACGCGCCGTCTGCCCGGCCCGAAGCCCTGCAAGACGCAGATGCTGCCCTTCAGCATCAAAGCACGGTCCGACTTCGAACAGCGCACCTTCTCCCGAAACGCCGAGGCCACGCGCCAAATTGCGAGACAACGCCCGCGCCAGATTGACCAGCGGGGTCGGGCGGAGCTGATCCAGATCCGTGGCGATCGGGTTCAGAAGATGCTGGGTCTCCGGCAGATCTCCGAACAGTGCAGCATCGTCCTGCGCCACAAAGGAAAAGCCGACTGTCTCAGTCAATCCACGCGCCGCACAGATCCGCCGCAACAGAGCCGCACGAGCCTGAAGAGGCGTCACGGCCGGAGCCGGAACCACAGTCGCCTGCGGCAACGCGACCGCCGGGACATTGTCCAGCCCGTAAAGACGCAGCACTTCTTCAAGAAGATCGCACTCCGCTTCCATCGCCTGAACGTGGCTCGCAGCCTTCGTCGCCACAGCCTCGTCCAGCGTCGGGGCCTGTGCCAGAACCTGCCCTGAAGCAATATCATTCCGCCAGGACGGCACAAGGAACGTCGCAGCGTCCGCCGTCTGCTCCGTCACCTCAAAGCCGAGATGCTCAAGCGACCGCACAGCATCTTCGGCCGGAAGATCCACGCCACCCAGCGTCTTCAGACGCTCGAAACGCAGCGTCGCCGTCCGCTTCCAGTCCGGCAGAGTGCCCGCTTCGGTAATCTCACCGACCTCACCGCCACACAGATCACGGATCATGATCGTAGCGGCCTCAAGCCCGTTAAGAACCTGCGCCGGATCAATCCCACGCTCGAAACGCTGCCGCGCATCGGTGTGAATGGCCAGACGACGTCCGGTCAGGGCAATCCGCACCGGATCGAACAGAGCGGATTCCACGAACACATCCGTCGTGTTCTCATCCACACCGCTGCTCTCGCCGCCAATCAGCCCGGCAAGCGACTGCACCCCGGCTTCATCGACAATGACCATGTCCTCGGTGCCGAGCACATATTCGCGTCCATCAAGCCCGGTAAAGGTCTCACGCGCGGCATGCGTCACCGTCAGCGTATCGCCTTTAAGTTTTGCAAGATCAAAGACATGCAGCGGTCGGCCAAGATCGTATGTGAGGTAGTTCGTCACATCGACGAGGGCCGAAATCGGCTTACCCCCAACAGCTTCCAGACGGCGCCGCAACCAGTCTGGACTCGGGCCGTTCTTCACACCCCGGATGACCCGACCGACAATATACGGACAGGCCGGATGCTCGGTCTTCCACGACAGCGAAGATGGAAAATCCCCTTCCACGGCTTCCGTAAGCCAAGGCTTGAGACGTCCGATGCCTCCCGCGGCCAGATCGCGCGCAATGCCACGAATGCTCAGCGCATCGCCGCGGTTGGGCGTAATCGCGATCTCGATAACCGGATCATCCAGTTCCGCATAGGCCGCGTAGGCCTCCCCAATCGGAGCTGCTTCGGAAAGCTCGGCAATTCCGTTGCTTTCCTCACCCAGCCCCAGTTCCTTCAGAGAGCACAGCATTCCGTTGCTGTCCTGCCCCCGAATCTTGCCCTTCTTGATAGTGATATCGAGACCCGGAACATATGTCCCCGGTGTCGCGAAAATCACATGCAGACCCGCGCGCGCATTCGGCGCACCACACACGACCTGCACGTCTTCAAAACCACCGCCAGCCGCCACACGACACACCTGAAGGCGGTCCGCATCAGGATGACGATGCGCTTCCACGATCTTGGCCGTCCGGAAACCTACCAGACGATCGGCAGGGTTCTCAACGCCTTCGACCTCAAGCCCGATGACATTCAGCCGGGCGCAGATGTCTTCAACAGAAGCCGTAAAATCAAGATGTTCACGCAGCCATGAGAGAGAGAACTTCATGTCACACGCCCTCCGTCAGCGTGGCCGGCGAAAACGCCGAAAATCCATAATGACGCAGCCAGCGTAGGTCGCTTTCGTAAAAAGAGCGTAGATCAGGGATGCCATTCTTCAGCATCGCCAGACGCTCTATTCCCATTCCGAACGCAAAGCCCTGCCATTCAGCCGGGTCCAGTCCGCAATTCGCCAGAACCCGCGGATGGATCATCCCCGAACCCAAAACCTCAAGCCAGTCAGACCCGCCGCCGATCTCGCCCGTCGCCTTCGACCATCCGATATCGACCTCCATGGAAGGCTCGGTAAACGGAAAGTAAGAGGCACGAAAACGGACCGGTAGGTTTGGTTTGTCGAAATAGACGCGCAGGAATTCGATCAGGCAGCCCTTGAGATGGCCCAGCGTGATATTGCGATCCACCACCAGACCTTCGCACTGATGGAACATCGGCGAATGCGTTGCATCATGATCGGCACGATACGTCCGGCCGGGTGCAATAATACGGACAGGCGGCTGTGAGCCGAGCATCGTGCGGATCTGCACGCCGGATGTCTGCGTCCGCAGCACCCGCGGCTCCATGCCTTCTGTTTCCGGCGGAAGATAGAACGTGTCGTGCTCAGTCCGCGCGGGATGATGGTCCGGCGTGTTAAGTGCGGAGAAATTGTGCCACTGACTCTCGATATCCGGCCCTTCGGCAACAGAAAAACCCATCGCGCCGAAAATGGCTGTCATTTCTTCAATGGTACGACTGATGGGATGGATGGTGCCTGTCACAACCGCAGATGCCGGCATCGTCACATCGACGCGCTCGGAACGCAGACGCGCCTGAAGTGCCTCTTCCTCAAGATCGCGACCACGTGCCTCGACAGCCGCCGTCAGTTCGTCGCGCAGACGGTTCAGCGCCTGACCGCGCTCCTTGCGTTCCTCAGGCTCCAGCTTGCCAAGCTGCTTGAGCAGACCAGTCAGCGCACCGGATTTACCCAGTGTTCCGACGCGGATCGCGTCCCACTGCGCACGGTCCTGCGCGCCAGCCAGCGCCTCCAGCGTGTCATTCCTGAGTATATCGAGATCGTCAGCCATACCGCCCATCTCCTGCAGCACAAAACAAAACGGGCCGTCCTGATAACAGGACGGCCCGCCAGCCACCAGACCCCGAGGATGGGATCAAGCCGGAAAAAGCTCAGCCGAGAGCGGCCTGGGCCTTCTTCACGATTTCACCGAAAGCGGCGCTATCGTCAAAAGCGATGGCAGCAAGAACCTTACGGTCGATCTCGATGCCAGCCTTATCCAGACCGTTGATGAAGCGGCTGTAGGTCAGACCATGCTCGCGGACGGCAGCGTTGATACGCTGGATCCACAGGGCGCGGAAATCACGCTTCTTGTTGCGACGGTCACGATACGCATAACGCAGCGCCTTCTCGACGCGCTCCAGAGCAATGCGATAGTTCGTGGACGAACGGCCGCGATAGCCCTTGGCGAGCCCGAGAACCTTCTTGTGACGGGCGTGCGACGTTACGCCCCGCTTGACACGTGCCATAGTACCTTATCTCCTCAGAGCCCGTAGGGCGCCCACTGCTTGATTGTCTTCGCATCCATGTCCGTCATGGTCTGGGGACCACGGTTGGTGCGCTTCATCTTCTGCGGACGGTTGATAAGGCCATGGCGCTTGTTGCCCGGGCCGCACATCACTTTGCCGGTCGCGGTAATCTTGAACCGCTTCTTGACCGACGACTTGGTCTTCATCTTGGGCATTTCGGTCTCCCTCGCCGTAAACGATTGGTCCCTCGCACAGTAGGGACTCTGCACGGCCGGGCATGCCACTCGTGGCCCGGACGCGTGCGCGGAAGCGGTGTCCTTATCGGAGGCCAAAGTATTCTGCAAGCGCATTATTTTCTTGAACGCTCAATCATAAGTGGTCCCTTTCCTCAAGTCACGACGACGTGAATGTCCTCACAGTGACGTGAGCAAAGTGAACCTTCTGACATCTTGACCCTTGATATCCTTCCATGTGCTTTGTCCGGAAGTCACCGTGCTGCACCAGAACAACATCTTCAGGAACATCATGAGCACATCATCCCGGCCAGGGCTCTGGGCCCTGATAACGGCCGCGGTCTTCGCGCTTTGCGGCGCGATCCTTACCGTAGGCGGCGCTTGGGTCGCCGCTATCGGCGGCCCACTCTATTACGTCCTCCTTGGCCTGGCACTTCTTGCCACGGCTTTCCTCTCATTCCGACGCAATCCGGCTGCACTCTATCTGTTCGCAGTCGTCGTTTTCGCAACGGTCATCTGGGAACTCACAGTTGTCGGTCTCGACATCTGGGCCCTGATCCCGCGTTCGGACATCGTCATCATCCTCGGCATCTGGCTGCTGCTGCCGTTCGTCTCCCGCCAGATCGGCGGAACGCGCACGACCATTCTGCCGCTCGCAGGCGCCGTTGGCGTTGCGGTGCTGGCCCTGTTCGCCAGCCTTTTCACAGACCCGCACGACATCAGCGGCGAACTGCCGACGCAGATCGCAAACGCCTCCCCCGTCGACCCGGACAACGTCCCCGCCAGCGAATGGCACGCTTACGGCCGCACGCAGGCCGGTGACCGCTGGTCGCCGCTAAATCAGGTCAATGCATCGAACGTCAGCAACCTCAAGGTCGCATGGCATATTCATACGCACGATATGATGACGCCCAACGATCCGGGTGAAGCCACGAACGAAGCCACCCCGATCGAATTCAACAACACGCTTTACATGTGCTCCCTGCACCAGAAGCTGTTTGCGATCGACGGCGCGACCGGCAACGTCAAATGGGTCTATGATCCGAAACTCCAGATCAATCCCGGCTTCCAGCATCTGACCTGCCGTGGCGTCAGCTTCCACGAAATCCCGGCCAATGCGACCGATTCCGATGGCAATCCCGCTCCGACGGACTGCGCCAAACGCATTATCCTGCCGGTTAACGACGGCCGTCTGATTGAAGTCGACGCGGACACCGGCAAGACCTGCTCGGGCTTCGGCACCAATGGCGAAATCGATCTGCGCGTTCCGAACCAGCCCTACACGACGCCCGGCCAGTACGAGCCGACGTCCCCGCCGGTCATTGCGGACAAGCTGATTATCGCCAATAGTGCGATCACCGATAACGGTTCAGTCAAACAGGCTTCGGGCGCCACGCAGGCATTCGACGTCTATACCGGCAAGCGCGTCTGGGTCTTCGATGCCTCGAACTCGGACCCGAACCAGCTTCCGGATGAAAACCATCCTGTCTTCCATCCGAATTCTCCGAACTCCTGGATCGTGTCGTCCTACGACAAGAACCTGAACCTCGTTTACATTCCGATGGGCGTGGGCACTCCCGACCAGTGGGGCGGATATCGCACGAAGGATTCCGAGCGTTTTGCTCCGGGCATCGTCGCGCTGAACGCAGACACGGGCAAGCTCGCCTGGTTCTACCAGACGGTTCATCACGATCTGTGGGACATGGACGTTCCGTCCCAGCCGAGCCTCGTGGATATTACGCAAAAGGACGGCACACTTGTCCCGGCCATGTATATCCCGACCAAGACCGGCGATATCTTCGTCCTCGACCGTCGCACCGGTAAGGAAATTGTCGCAGCTCCGGAAACCCCGGTTCCCGGCGGCGCTGCTCCTGGCGATTACACCAACCCGACACAGCGGATGTCCAAGCTGACCCTGCGTCCGAAGAACCCGCTGAACGACTCCGACATCTGGGGCGGCACGATCTTCGACCAGATGTTCTGCAGCATCTATTTCCACAGCCTGCGCTACGAAGGCCCCTTCACGCCGCCGTCACTTCAGGGCTCGCTCATCTTCCCGGGCGATCTGGGAATGTTCGAATGGGGCGGTCTGGCCGTCGATCCGCAGCGTCAGGTGGCTTTCGCCAACCCGATCTCCCTGCCGTTCGTCTCCCAGCTGGTTCCTCGCGGACCGGGCAACCCGCTCTGGCCTGACGAGAACGCCAAGGGCACGGGTGGCGAAACCGGCCTGCAGCACAACTATGGCATCCCTTATGCCGTCAACCTGCATCCGTTCCTGGATCCGGTGCTGCTGCCGCTCGGCATCAAGATGCCCTGCCGTACGCCGCCTTGGGGCTATGTCGCCGGTATTGATCTGAAGACCAACAAGGTCGTCTGGCAGCACCGCAACGGCACCCTGCGTGACTCGATGTATGGCAGTTCTCTGCCGATACCGCTCCCGCCGATCAAGATCGGTGTCCCGAGCCTTGGCGGCCCGCTCTCCACGGCTGGCAACATCGGTATCCTGACGTCGTCCATGGATTACTACATCCGGGCTTACAATCTGACGACGGGCAAGGTCCTCTGGCAGGATCGCCTGCCGGCTGGCGCCCAGAACACTCCGATGACCTATGCCATCAACGGCAAGCAGTACATCGTAACCTATGCTGGCGGACACAACTCGTTCCCGACCCGCATGGGCGACGACATCATTGCCTACGCCCTGCCCGATCAGAAATGATCTGACAGGACCATACCGGTCATGAAAAAGGGGAGGTGCCATCCGGCATCTCCCCTTTTTTGATGGCAGCTTACTGGTCAGAGAACCGTTCGTTACATATGGTCATACTTCGGTCGCAGACGTAGAGACATGCCATGACATTGCCCGCCATCCGCCCTGCACGCGCCATAACGGTTGCGCTTTTCAGCACGATAATGGCAGCGCATGCAGAGGACCGCCCGCTCGGGGCCATGCTCGACCCACATCACCACGGCAGGCTCATCTACCCCCCCGCGGAACTCGAACAACGTCAAAATGGGACGGCGCATATCCGCTGCACCATCAGTGCTGCGGCCTTTCCCACAGAGTGCGAGACAACCGCATCACAGCCGGACTTCGCACTCGCCGCGGAAAATCTGGCCTATAGCTCAAAATTCCTACCTGCTTACGAGAATGGCAAAGCCGTCCAAAGCGCGTGGGAGTACACATACACTTTCCACACGTCCGCCGACCTGACACATCCGCTACTCGATAAAATGCACTCTGCTCCCCCTCATTATCCGGAAGCGGCAGATGTTGCCGCCATCGGGGCACACATCACCGTCACATGCCAGATCGATCAGATCGGGGTCGCCCATGACTGCACCGCCAGCGACGGCCCCGCCATCCTGCAACGCGCATCACTCGCCTATTACAGTCTCGCAAGATACTACCCGGCCCTGAAGGACGGACAGCCCGTCTCCGCGCAATACCACGGCAGCATCGACTGGGACGCCTCCCACCCGGTAGACCAACAAGGATTTCGCTGATTTTAGGGGCAGTGACGAAACTTGCGTCCCGCCCGCAACCTATTGCATGATTTCCGCCAAACCGGGGCGCGGCGTCCACGACCCGCCCCCCCCTCTGGAGACCAGCATCATGTCATTCCGCCGCCTATCCGTTGCCGCTTTTGCCGTCATGGCTCTCGGTGCCCAGATGGCTCACGCCAAACCGTGTCGTGACGAAAAAGGAAAGTTCACAAAATGTGAAGCCCCTCCGAAGCCGAAGCCCTGCCGGGACGCAAAAGGCAAGTTCACCAAGTGCCCTGCACCTACCAGCAGCACGGCTCCCGCAACAGCGCCGAAGTAACATTTCACATCCCCGAAGGCTCCAGCCAACGGGGATTTTTTTACGCCTGAAGGGCAGCCCACTTCTGGATCGCCTGCGCCATGGCTTCCACCCCGTTGCCACGGTTGGTCGAAAGCGCTTTGACCAGCCCCATCTCGTGCAAAAATACCGGACTTGTCCCAAGGATTTCTGCGCTGGATCGGCCTGAGTAAACCCTCAGTAACAGCGCCACGAGCCCCTGAACGATCGCGGCATCGGAGGCACCAGCAAAAAACAGCTTCCCGTCCCGCTCAATCGCTTCAAGCCAGACCTGACTCTGACAGCCCGGCACACGATGGGCATCATCCTGCCAGTCTTCCGGAAAAGGCGGCAGCTTGCGGCCCATCTCGATAATGTACTGATACCGCTCCATCCAGTCATCAAACAGACCCAGCTCAGCCTCGACCTCCTCAATAGCCGCAGCAGCCGTGTCTTCCGGGGGAACAAGATAGGCATCACTCACGCGTCACAATCTCCGTTACAGGCCTCAGTCCGCACTTCCGCTGCCGTGACGCATGGTTTCGGCAACGGCTCTGCGCAAGGCGTCCTGTGTAAAAGGCTTTGGCAGAAGCAGACCATTTTCAGGCGTTGGCATATCATCTGTATGTCCGCTGATAAACAGCACCTTCAATCCCGACACCGCTTTCTGTAACGCTGTCGCACAGGTCAGCCCATCATGATCAGGCATCCGCATATCGACGATCGCCAGATCAAGCGGAGCTGCCGCATCAACAGAGTTCAACGCCTCTTCCAGCGAAGAAACAGCCGTCACCTCATGCCCGTCCTGTGTAAGGAAACCGGCTGTTACCATACGAACCGGCGCTTCATCATCCAAAACCAGAACCTTCAGCGACCGTCCGACAACCCCGCCGGGACGTTCAGGCTGACTAACTCCCTGCTGCCCGCTCCGCGCCACAGGCAGAATCAGCGTCATGCGCGTTCCTTCACCCACGACACTGTCGACAACGATCTCCCCGTAACTGCGACTGAGAAATCCATAAACACTCGACAGGCCCAGCCCCGTCCCGCGCCCGACATCCTTGGTCGTGAAGAACGGATCAAAAATTCTCGCCGCAATGTCCGGCGTCATGCCCGCCCCTTCATCCACGACGTCCAGCGCCACCGCCCGATCGGGACAACATTCCGCAGGCAAATCCTTCCGCTTCTGATCCACAATCCGAGCGCTGATCCGCACCGTTCCACCATCCGCCATGGCATCGCGTGCATTCACACACAGATTCAACAGGGCCATTTCAAGCTGATCGGCATCCGACCACACCAGCGGCAGATCCTGCGGGAGGTCTTCGACGCACAGCGCACAAGGTGACGCCACTGCAGGCGCACCACGCTTCTTGAGGCTCTGACGCAGAAGATCCGTCAAACCGGGCAAAAGCTGCTCCAAAGACACCGCGGACAACCGCGCCTCACGCGGACGTCCAAACTGAAGCAACCGTCGTGTCAGAACCGCCCCACGCTGCGCCGAATCAGCAGCATTGCGCAGAAGCGTTAGAGACGTCTCGTCAAGATCGGCAATATCTTCCAGCAGTTCGAGAGACCCGGAAATCGCGGCGAGCAGATTATTGAAATCATGAGCGATCCCTCCTGCCAACGTCCCGAGAGACTGAAGCTTTTCCGCCTGTCGCAGCCGCGATTCCATGGCAACACGCGACGTCACATCCCGGTCCATACTGACCTGCCAGGCATCTTCCCAAGCCACACCTTCCGGCCACGCCAGCGCCAGTCGCGTCAGTTCATGCCAGCGCATGGATGTCTTACCGCCCTCCTCCGCAAGAACTTCCCCAACCAGACGTTCTTCCTGGCCAGACCTGCGGACGCTCTCTCGCATAGCTTCCACGTCAGGCCACAGATTTTCCGGAAAATGGGCCTGCTCGGTTTCGGCACCACTTTCGGATTCATCACGCACATTGCTGCGGATACACCGCCCGTCGCGATCAGAAAAAACCAGTCCAATCGGCAGCGCTTCCATCAGTCCCCGCAGCAGAGCCTGCTCGGTCCGCAACGCCCGCTGCGCCAGACAATGCTGCGTGACTTCCCCAACCAGTGACCGCAGCGCATCCGAATCCCAAGGCTTATGCACATAAGCCTGCACCTGCCCCTGATTCAGCGCCGATACGAGGGCCTCCAGATCGGCATACCCCGTCAGCAGAATACTGCGCGCGTCCGAAAATGCCCGCGCCTGCATCAGCAACTGATCCCCGGTCAGGCCGGGCATCCGCTGGTCGGAAATGATGGTCGCAACATCCCGATGTTCCCGCAGCAGATCCAGCGCCCGCAGTGGGTCCGTCGTGGACAGGATTTCATACTGGTCTTCCAGCGGATCCGTCAGGGCAACGAGGATCTCCTCCTCATCGTCCACCAGCAGAATCAGAGGACGCGACGGTCCTTTTGCGCTCCAGAAAGTCATGCTGCGCGGCCAGTCGCCACCGGCCCCTCCTCGGTCATGCGAACGGGCAGACTCAGCCGGAAACAGGCTCCGATACCATGCCCGCCCGGCAGATTGGCGTCCGTTACTTCGATCGTCCCGTCATGCGCCTCCATGACACTATAGGCAATGGCCAGTCCCAGCCCTGTCCCTGTTCCCACAGGCTTGGTTGTGAAAAACGGGTCAAAGATCCGTGTGCGCAATTCATAAGGCAGACCCGGCCCGTCATCGCTCACACTCATTTCATAACGCCCGTTCTCCAGGCGCGAGGCGATGACGATCGTCCCGCGCACCACCTCACTATCCACGGACAGATCCGCGAGCGCATCCGCCGCATTGGAAATGATGTTCATGACAACCTGATTGAGAAAAGCCGGCTGACAGACCAGTTCAGGCGGAGCCTGAAGGTCCTTCCGAACCACAATCCCCGGCCCCAATTTATGGGCCAGCAAAGCAAGCGCCGTGTCCAGCGCAGCCGGAACATCGACTTTCTGGAACGAGCTTTCATCCAGACGTGAAAACCGCCTCAGGCTCAGCACCAGATTTTGAATCCGCTGCAAGCCGAGCTTCATGGAGTCCAGACGCGACATACCTTTTTTCGTCAGCGAGATTGCTTCGTCAGACGCATTGACGCCCTGCAACCGCTTCAACGTCCGTGCCACCGTATCGGCATGGGCAATGGTGAAGGCCAGCGGATTGTTGATCTCGTGCGCGATCCCCGCCACCAATTCACCCAGCGAGGCCATTTTTGCCGTCTGCACGAGCTTGGACTGTGCCTGAAGAAGCCGCTCGTTCGTACGCGCAAGTTCCATGTTGGCCTGCGCCAGCGCTTCGGCCATTTCCGCCTTGGCTCGTGCGGCCTCCAGTGTCAGAGCGTTCTGCTGGCGCTCGATTTCCTGCTGGCGGAACTCGTCCTGTGCCATCCTGCGCTGGGCCAGTGTCCGGATTCGCATCGCAAGAGCTTCAAGCGCGATATCGCTCGGCACCAGATCATCAATTCCGGCCTCAAAAAACTCCCCGGAAGACTGCCGCCTGAACCGTGACGCCTCCACGATCCCCAGTGTCCGGAACGGAATTCCCCCAGCCTCCAGAACAGCCTGACGCCGCGCATCCAGCAGACGGCAGAATTTCAGATCCTCGTCTCCGCTCCCGAGTTCCAGCACCAGACAGTCCGGACTGTCGGCCCCCCGCAGCCATCCACCTTCGATCAGATCGTCCGAACGCTCAATAGATGTCACGGTATGCCCGTCACGCCAGAGCAGCTCTCCCAGCGTCGTTTCGGGTGCCTCCTCAGCTGTATCGTCTTCGTCTTCCTCATCCCGTGGAGAATTGACGATCACGATCCGTGCCCGACGCAACCGGGATGCCTCGTCAACCTGAAGAAGCTCCGGCCCCTCCCGCAACAGCGCCCGCATCCGCAGGACCATCAGGTCAGGATGAGCCGATTTGGAAATATAAGCGTCAGCCCCGCTTTCGAGCCCCTCACGCTCCACACCCGGCGATGCATCTTCCGTGAGCATCAGGATCGGAATGTTGCGGGTCAGCGCATCTAGCCGCAGCCGTCGCGCAAGCTGTCCTCCGCTCATCCCCGGCAGTTCGGTACAGGCCACGACCAGATCAGGCATCGTATCCTCGATCGTGCCCAAACCTTCCTCGCCGCTCGTCGCGCAGGTGAGCGCAAAGCCTTCATTGACCAGAATCCGGGCAATCTGCCGGGCATGGTCGCAGTCAGGCTCCACCAGAACGACCCGGGGCATATTCGGCGTTACCATCGGCATCTCGAATTCAGGAAAAGGCATGACGGCACGGGAAAGTTTGCATTGGCGATCTCTTGCAGCTAGTCCGAAGTGAACCATTCGTCCGATTTCAGGGACGAACACTAACTCCCGTTGCCGGACCACTGGAAGCCATATCTCATGGACATGCAGCCCCCGCCCCATATCACGGACCGTCTCCTCGGTAGCAGAAGCCGGAGCGAGTCATCGCTCACAACATCGTCGATGATCCGGATGGGTGTCTGGTCCGTCTGCTATTTTGCCTTCTATCTGGCCCAGCAGATTGCCGAGCTCATGGCACCTCTGCTGCTGATCCTGGGTCTGGGCTGGTACATTCTTCCGCACATCGTCAATGCGATCACAACCAGCGCAGCCAGTGCCGACCCGCAGGCCCGCGACGTCATGAATCACGTCGCCGGAACCCTTCCGACCCATCTTCAGATCGGTAGCCACCTCATCACGCCGGGCTCCCTTATTTTCGACGGCATCCTGCTCATGGCCGTAGCTGCCATCGGGGCCACACTCTCGGCACTCGCCGCCCGCAACATGTAAGCCCCCCCCCCCCCCGGGGGGGCCCAACCCGGGGGGCAGGAAAAAGGCCCGACCCCCCGGAGAAAACCGAAACCCCCCCCCCCCTCGCCGTACCACCACCCCCCCGCCCCGGGGCCCCCCCCCCGGCCCCCCCCCCCCCCAACCGGGAAGCCCCCCCCCCCCCGGGGCGGCCCAAACCGGGGTTCAGGAAAAATGTCCGATCCCCGGAAGAAAACCGAAAACCCCCGCGCCCTTGCAGTACCACAACGCCGCAGCTCCGGAGCCCGCCAGCACAAGACTGGCACCCCAGGCCGCAACCCAAAGACCCGTAGACCCGATCATCGACGGACCAGCCTGTTCAGTCCGTGCCTGAACGTCGCCAGCTGAACGGGAATGCAGGACAGCCGAACGGCGCTCAGCGTTTCGTCCCGCCATCGCCCCGGTCGCCCGGAATGTTCCTTCCGAAACGGACGAAGGGGCGTCCACCACATCAGGCTTGCTGCTGCTTTCCTCTTCCGGAACTTCAAAAACAGCCGGCGTGGCTTCGGGAGCAGCTTCCTGCGCCGCCGCAGGCGCGGTCATTTCCCAACTGTCTCCACAATTGGCGCAGCGCAGACGCTTAACCCCTTTTGCCATCGCCTCCGGCACTTCAAAGACCGCATGACAGTGGGGGCATTCAATGCGCATTCAATCAATCCCTTCGACAGCCGGCTCCGATCCGGCCTAGCCTGATCAGCGTGCTTGCCTGTTATGACGAAATGATCGTTATTAAATGGTTAATAAATTACTCCAGTTTTCAATGAAAGCATCATGATCCGCCTTCTGAATGTCTCGATGATGCCTCCCGGCGTAGGGCAGCCGGTCTTGCGAAACCTGACGCTTTCCGTGCCGCAGGGAGAGTTCCGCTGGCTGCTCGGACCATCCGGCGCTGGCAAGTCGAGTCTTCTGCGCCTTCTGACACTGGAAACACGCCCATCCGCCGGTCAGATGGACCTACTCGGCGTTTCCGTCAGCCACGCCAGCCGCGCAACGCTGCGAAACCTACGCCGAAGAATCGGGTTTGTTCCTCAGGACTATCGCCTGATCGGGGAATGGACGGTGTTCGACAATGTGGCTCTCCCGCTCAGACTGCGCGGCGCTTCCGAGCGCGACACCAGACGCGAGGCGTTCGCCGTACTGGAATGGCTGGATGTGGCACATCTCGCCGATAAGCGTCCCGGCACCCTGTCCGGCGGTGAACAGCAGCGCACGGCCATTGCCCGCGCCCTGATCGGTCGTCCCGAACTTCTGCTCGCCGATGAACCGACCAATGCGCTCGAAGACGCGCAGGCCAGACGCCTTCTGACGACATTTCAGGAACTGATCGAAATGGGGACGACCGTCATCGTCGCCACCCATAACGAGGCCTTGGTTCGCGAAGCTCCGGCAGCCTCCATCATCCTTCAGGACGGCACGATCGCAAATACCCACAGTCAGAACGGACCTTCCACCAGACGGACAGAACGGTCATGAGTGCCCCAGTCTCCCCCAGACTGCGTTCAGGCAGCCTGCCGCTTCTCGTCGCACTCATGACCCTCCTCGCAGGCCTCTCCCTTGCCGGACTTGCAGGCGTGCAGACCCTTGCCGAAAGCTGGTCCGGTGCCGCCCGAAACGCAACCACAATCGAGATTCCGTCCGACACGCCCCAGCTTGCAGACCGCACTCACACCTTAATCCAGACCCTGAACAAAACACCCGATGTCACGACAGTCCGCGAACTCTCCACCAAAGAGGTCCAGACCCTTCTCGCACCATGGCTGGGGCAGGTGTCTGACAGCGCAGGTCTTCCCGGCCTTTCTCTGCCTGCCGTCCTGATTGTCGCCCATACCGGAACGCCCGATCTGGGCACGGTCGTACATGACGTGCTACCTGAAGCCGTCGTGGAGGAAGACCGCCGCTGGGGTGAACGTCTCAACGGTCTGGGAAGCAGCCTGATCGCCTGTGCGTGGCTGGCCGTCAGCCTCATCGCGGCCATTGCGGTTCTTTCGGTCGGTATGACGGTGCGCCGTTCCGTCATGGCCCAGCGCAAAGCCGTCGAAATTGTCCATTTTCTTGGCGCGGGAGATTTGACCATCTCCAGCAGGATCGCCGGGCGGGCAGCACTGCTCAGTCTCGCTGGAGGGCTCGTCGGCCTTCTGCTTCTGAGTCCGGTTATCACCATGCTGGCCCAGAAACTCACGCCTTTTTCACATGGCACACCTCCAGCAGCCTCTCCCGCCAACACATGGGACGCCCTGATCGCCGCATGGTTGAACACCCTGCACGTCCTGCCACGCATGCTTCTTGAAGAACTCGGCGCCTTGCCCCTGCTCGCCGCCTGTCTGGGTTGGCTCACCGCACAGACCGTCGTGCTCGTCTGGCTCCGGCGCCTGCCATGACACGCCTCCTCCGGGCATGTCTGGCGCTGGGAGGTCTCTGGCTGGCGGGATTCGTCTGGTTCGTTCAGGACGCCAGCAGCCCTCCCGTCACCGCCACTGTCTGCGATGGCATTGTCGCCCTGACTGGAGGAGAACAGCGCGTCGATACGGCCATTACGCTCCTGCGAGGCGGATACGGACATCTGTTGTTGATTTCGGGCGTTGGGCCCCATGTTACACTGCAACATATCCTGCATCTTCAGCAGGAACCCCTGTCCTCACCTCTGGCCGCACGCATCACTCTGGGGCGCCGCGCCACCAGCACGATCGGCAACGCCCACGAAACGGCCGAATGGGCCAAGAATAACCGCCTGCACCGTATTCTCGTCGTCACCTCCGGCTATCATATCCGCCGGGCCGTTCTCGAAATCCACCGCACAGCCCCCGATCTGGACCTCATCGCCTATCCGGTGGTGCCGCTCGCCCTGCAAGAAACGCCGTCGCGGAGAACCCTCTTCCTGATGTTTCGGGAATACAACAAACTACTCGGCGCCGAAATTGGCGTCCTGACAGGCCTGCCCGATGGTCGTGAAGGACTGGATGGCGCCTGACAGCCCTTGTGCCGGGCAGTTTTTTCTGGTGTGCAGAACACCATGATGAGCATTCTGCGCGGCGCCCTGTTCAACCTCTATCTCTTCTGGATCACCCTGTTCATGGGCCTCGGGACCATCCCGATCCGCCTGATGAAAAATCAGGATCTGGCCCTGTTCTACGCAAAACTCTGGGCGCGTGCCGTTCTGTTCGGCTTCACCCGGATCTCTTCGGTTCGGATCGAGATCACAGGTCAGGAGAACCTGCCACCCGGCCCGCTGCTGATCGCCTCGCAGCATCAGTCCTTTTTCGATGGCTTCATCTGGATGACCCTCGTTGACCGCCCTGACTACATCATCAAAACGGAACTGACGCGCATACCCGTCGTCGGCCCGATGCTGCGTCTGACCGGCATGATTTCCGTCGACCGAAACGCCGGTTCAAAAGCCCTGCGCACCATGATGCAGGACGCAAAATCGGCTCACGACGCGGGTCGCCAGATCATCATCTTCCCCGAAGGCACCCGCACGCTGCCCGGCGAACGTCATCCGATCCAGCCCGGTATCGTCGCTCTAGCACGACAGGCCAACGTTCCCGTCGTGCCCGTCGCAACCGATTCAGGGCTCTTCTGGGATCGAAACCCCTGCCTCAAACGTCCGGGCACCCTTCACGTTGTGATCGGTCAGCCCCTCGCGGCCCAACAGGAGCGCAAGGCCTTTACCAAGGCTCTGGAAAGCACGTGGGACGAACTGTGCACAACCCACACCCTACCCAGAGATCCTGTGGATAACTCTGTGGGCCCGGAAAACGCATGATCGGGCTGCAAAAAACTGAAATCTTTCAACGCGCTTCCAACATCCAACCATTAACAAAATCTCCATATCCTTTGGTTTTCTGCGGTTTTCACTGCTGCACAACCGCCATGGCTTTTATGGCAAACCGACCTACGGACGCATTCTCGGGCACTCCCGAAGCACTTTCCATGGCTGGGGATAAAACAGACAGGGGTTGACCAATCCCGCAGCCACTCCCGAAAAGAGATGCTCAATGGATCGTTCGTTCTTTACTGTCGGTTACAGCAGATATGCTGTGGTCTTGATTGCCATTCTCGCAATATCGATCCTCCTCGATACACTCTGCTGGCATCACACGATCCACCGGCTGGAGACCAGCGCCCACACCGCCATCGCCACCGCAGACAAAAACGGCTGGGCCGTTCATGCGACTCCGTTACGCAGAGGCGGCTGGCCGTTTGGCGCATGGGTGGAACTGGACCATCTGGACGCCACACATCCGGCATCGCCCGGTTCGTCCTATGATGCAGGCTGGGCCGGAGAGCATCTTCGTCTTGGAGGATCATGGATCTCCCTTCTTCGCACAGGGCTTCCGGTTTCCCTGACGGGACATCAGGCCATACGCCTCGTCCTGAATGACAGGATCCTGACTGTTCTGACGTCGGGTGTTCAGATCCGTTTCAGAAACCCAGAAGACCTACGATTATCAGCGCCACAATTTCAGATGGCGCTCTCGGGCGGATGGCCTGACAGGCAGATCTTCGCGAAAAACCTCTCCGGACGCCTCATCCGCTTTCCCGAAGCCCCCGTCGGCGCAACACGGCTCGGCATAGATGCAAAGGTGGCAGAACTGTCCGGGTTTCCACTGTCCTATGGAGCCTCCGCCGACCTGCATCAGGCGCATCTTGCGCTCGCCCTGACAGCATCCGGATCTTCCACAGGCCGCTCATTTCTTGACCCGGTGTCATACGGCCGCCTCCTGCTTCAGGACGCCTCAGCTTCACCAGCCTCGACAAACAGCCACGTCACCCTGTCCGGCAACATCACCCTCCCAAGCCAAACCGGCACGCTTACCCTGACCCTGATGCACTGGCAGGAGCTTGCAGCACGCCTTCTGGATCGGCCTGAAATAGAGTCGCACCTCGCCCCGGACCTTCAGGCCGCCCTCCGCAAAGCGCTGGAAAAGGCTTCCGTTCCACAGCCCAAAAACGAACAACCACTTTCGGTGGCGCTCCCCGTCGTCAACGGCCAGATCCTCCCGGATACACAGGCGATTTCCACGCTTTTCAACGGAACATTCCCTCCCCCCTGAGGCCGAAATTTCCGCTTGATTTTCATCAAAAAATCCACCGGAACACAGAACTTTCTCTGGCCAAACACGTTCTGTGGGTTCAAAAGACGGCGACACACGAAACGATCACAACTTCGTTACCCTCGTTCTGCGTGCGTCAGATCCCGCAGGGAGCGGCCTTGCTTCTGACGGAATCTGCCTCTCGCCATCTCTCCAGAAGGCAACTGAAATGTTTGGCCTCTCGGCTTTATTCCTGGCGCGGTTCCAGTTCGCGTTTACGGTCGGGTTTCACATCGTGTTCCCGGCGTTCTCAATCGGTCTTGCAGCGTACCTGGCTGTTCTGGAAGGCCTCTGGCTCAAGACAGGCCGCAGCGCCTATCTGGACCTCTTCAAATACTGGCTGAAGGTCTTTTCCGTCGTCTTTGGCATGGGCGTGGTCTCCGGCCTCGTCATGTCCTACGAATTCGGGACGAACTGGTCGGCCTTCTCACAGAAAGCCGGGCCGATCCTTGGTCCGATGCTGGCCTATGAGGTCATGACGGCGTTCTTCCTTGAAGCCGGGTTCCTCGGCGTCATGATGTTCGGCCTCAACCGCGTCGGCAAAGGCCTGCATTTCGCAGCCACCTGCATGGTCTCGATCGGCACGCTGATTTCCATGAGCTGGATCCTGTCCTCCAATTCCTGGATGCAGACTCCTCGCGGCTATCGCATCGACGAAGCCACTGGCCGCTTCCTGCCCGTCGACTGGTGGCAGATCGTCTTCAACCCGTCTTTCCCGTACCGCATCGTCCATATGGGCCTCGCAGCGTTTCTGTGCGTGGCCTTCATTGTGGCGGGCGTCGCCGGATGGCATCTGCTCAAGGCGCGCCGTGAGGGCCGTCAGGCGTCCGAACAGGTCCGCCTGATGTTCTCGATGGCGATGTGGATGGCCGCCATCGTCTCCCCGATCCAGGTTCTGGCCGGTGATACGCAGGGTCTGAACACGCTGGAATATCAGCCCGCCAAAATCGCCGCGCTTGAAGGCGACTGGGAGTCCGAAAGCCGCGCACCGGAAATCCTGTTCGGCATTCCCGACATGGAAAGCGAGACCACCCGCTACAAGATCGCCATCCCCTATCTGGGCTCGCTGATCCTGACGCACAGCCTCGACGGCAAGGTCCCGGGTCTAAAGGACTTCCCAAAAGAAGACCGCGCCTATTCTCCGCTGCTGTTCTTCTCCTTCCGCATCATGGTCGCCCTGGGCATGTTGATGGTGCTGGTCGGTCTGTGGTCGCTGTATCTGCGCTGGAAAGGCAAACTGTACGATACGCCGCTTCTGCATCGGGTCGCATTGTTCATGTCTCCGGCGGGCTTCCTCGCCCTGCTGTGTGGCTGGGTCACGACTGAGGTCGGCCGTCAGCCCTTCACCGTCTACGGCCTGATGCGGACCGCCGACAGCGTCTCTCCGATCGCCCTGCCGAGCATCGCAACGTCGATGATTGCCTTCATCGTCGTCTATTTCATCGTGTTCATGGGTGGCATTACCATCCTGCTGCGGACCTTCGCCGAAGAACCCCATCCGGGCGAACACGGCCCCGCCGAGGACCAGCCCCAGCGTGCCGCAGGTACAACACAGGTCTCCCATCAGCCCCCGTCCGGCCCGACGGCCGGCGCTGGCATGGCGGAGTAAGAACCATGACAGAAACAGCCGGCTTCTGGCTTCCGGTGGTCTGGGCGCTGCTCGCAGCAACCGCCATCTTCCTCTATGTCTGCCTTGATGGTTTCGACCTCGGGATCGGTATTCTTTTCCTCAAGGAAAAGGACCACGATCACCGGAACCTTATGGTCAACACCGTGGCCCCCGTCTGGGACGGCAACGAAACCTGGATGATCTTTGGCGGAGCGGCGCTCTACGGCGTCTTCCCCGTCGCCTACGGCACAATCCTCCCGGCCCTTTACCTGCCGATCCTGTTCATGCTGCTGGCCCTGATCCTGCGCGGCGTGTCTTTCGAGTTCCGCTTCAAGTCGGAATCGCCCATGAGCCAGTTCTTCTGGGACAGCTCCTTCTGCGGCGGCTCCATCGTTGCGGCCTTCATGCAGGGCGTCATTCTCGGAACGCTCGTTCAGGGGATCAAAATCGAGAACAATGTGTTCGTCGGGTCCAGCTTCGACTGGTTGACCCCGTTCGCCCTGTTCTGCGGCCTCGCCGTCGTCATCGGCTACGCGCTTCTTGGCGCAACATGGCTGCTGTGGCGCTGCGAAGGCGAACTGCATGATGCCATGCGCCGGATTTCCTACGTCCTCGGCGGCCTCATGCTGGTGACAATCGCGCTCGTCTCGATCTGGACGCCGATGCTCCACACCACCTACATGCAGCACTGGCTGGACATGCCGCAGCTCGCTCTGGTGGCGCCGGTTCCGGTTGCAGTCGTCGTTCTCGCAGCGGCACTGTTCCTCGGCCTGCGCAACCCGCGCTCGCACCTGCTGCCCTTCATCGCAACGCTGGGCCTGTTCTTCCTGTGCTTCAGCGGTCTGGGCATCAATGTGTGGCCCTATATCGT
>Ga0157363_1001010_pt1 | contig 22671 bp, 15 predicted proteins | sample AttsexASBM1_FD_111477 | JGI IMG/M metagenome (GOLD analysis project Ga0157363, IMG submission 111477) | Fungus gardens microbial communities from leaf cutter ant in Ribeirão Preto, State of São Paulo, Brazil - Atta sexdens ASBM1 | ecosystem: Host-associated > Fungi > Mycelium > Unclassified ... | reverse complement strand
TAATATATATATATATATATATATATATATATATATATATATATATATATATATATATATATATATATATATATATACATACACATATATATGTATATAAATGTAAATATATGTTCTAATGTATAAACTACATACATATGTGTAAAAGCATTTGTATGTGTATATTTAGTCGAGAACTTTGCACTAAAAACTACTATTGACATGTCTATATTTTTAGTTTTATATATCAACTTCATAAAAAATAATAAACTTTTTTTGTTATAATTATCTTAGATACAGCGTGACATCGTCTATAAACAACAATTATAGTTACTCTTACGATTGCCGTCTATATTATCTATTATTGATATTTGAAATTGACATTTGAAATTCCTTTTTGCTGCCTAGAACAGAGTCTGGCGATATAATTTAATTTTTTGTTACATTTTAAAACACATTTTTCTCCTTTTGATTTTTAACTGACATGAAAAGAGAATTTTATTTTTATTAATATCTGAGATACTTAGAAATATAAAATTAGAAAAGAATATTATATTATAAAATTATTATCTTCAATTATTCTTGTTATAAACAAGAAGTTAAAAAGCAAAGTTTGTAGAATCTAAGAGACCTTCTATAATTCATTAAATTTTAATAAATTGTTGCAGTTATTACTATACATTTAATAAGTGACTAATACATGCTCAATTAAATATATTTGTATGTAGATATATATGAAAATAAAAGTGTATTATAACAAGATTATATAAGTTAAAATCGTTAAACACATTGTATTTTAATCACATCACACACACAAATCACATCAAGATACAAACAAAACACCTGAAAAAAAATTTTAATTTTGCAATCTAATTGCAATCTAATTAGTTTTAATAAATTATATTAATTTTAATTGAATGGGTTTCAAAGGTAATAAAACTTTATGCCAAATATCATTCTACTATAAATTTCTATTAATTAAGATATATTTTACTATTATTTATATATCTTGTCACCTTGATGTAATAGATACTCATTAAAATAAAGTTGTTCATTTAGCAATTATAAATACGATTTTATTATAATCTTGTTACTGTATGTAAAAACTTTTGTTCTTTCTATTAATAAATATACTGCACTGCAAAAGTGACACTTTTTAAAACATTACACATTGCAAAGTGCAATTTTTGAGATTATTAAAACAACTTAATAGTACAGAAAAGGTACTCGTAAGAGTAACAGCTTAATTTTAATCTTGTACTTAAAGGTATTCCAAATATTTCATAATTAACTTACACTGTTATATATGTACAATTTACAAAATGCTCTGCATCAGAATATCCAATATCACGTCATTTCATCTTCAGGCCAATTTGAACCATATAATGAATCATCGAAAATATTTGAAGTTTTTACATAAAACGTTATTAAAATTTTTTTTTCTTCTTTTTTTAAAGCACAAACATTTTCAATATATAATAACTGTTATAATTTCACATCACATTTCTTGATATGTTTTACGTTGAAGCAATCGCGTTAAAATTTTTTGTATAAGTTACGTAATTAAATTTTGTTCATGATGTTTACAAAAAGACCTGAAGATAAATAATATTCTTTACATATTAAAATTGTATCTTCAATAAAATGTTGCTAAAGTTGTCAGTATCAATGTATGTATAATTGATGTTATAAAAAAAAAGAAAAAAAATAATATAAAGTCGCATATTTATAAAAATCTATATTTAATTTTTTTTCAATTAAATAAGATATATATATATATATATATATATATATATATATAATTTAACATATTCAAGTTTTATATATAACAGATCTCTATAATTTAATGAATGCATTCAGCGGGAGATATGCTAAATAATATTGCTGGCAAAGTAAGTAGCATCGATCGTATATAAACTGCACATATAATATATACATTGGTATTGCAATTCTTCATCTAATGCGTTTGTCCAAAATAAAAGCAACACAAATAAATTTTCAACAAGTGCCATAATTATGGTGTTTCGAGCTCTTTAACATTTGTTTTAATTGATCGAAATACAAGACAATTATATGCTTTTATAATGTACTACATATTCTATATCACGTTAATGCTAAATAAATTTTTATTTTTGCTAACTTTATTTATCCAATTCCAGTTTGCAATAATTATTTCACAATAATAAAAATTTGTATATATATTGGATTGTCCGGAAAGTTCGTGCCAATTTTGAAGGAAAATTGAAACGCAGAAGATTTAAATTTTTAATTTCATTTATTAAATTTAAATCTTTTGCGGCACGAACTTTCCGGACGACCCAATAATATAGATATACATATATAAAAATTTATATATTTTAATATAACAAAAAGTGTAATAAATTTAATTTTGAGGCAAGAAATTTATCATTACATTCCTTCAGTTTTGAACATGCAATGGATCAAAAAAGTTATTCTTTTGTATTTTTAACAAGATATACATTAATTATAATGGAAGAAATAATACATCTTATTTCAATAAATTATTGAAGATAATCATCAAATGTTTCTAATTTTTTAAATTTTGAAAAAATTATTGAAAACAGAAATTATAAATCGAAAAATGATTTTAAAAATATATATCTACAAGTGCTTATTCTGACCAGCAGAAAGATGACATTAAAGTTAAAAGATATTGATATTATTAACAGAATCTGATTCTTCTTTTTTTTTTTGCAGACATTCAACGCATCGCAATACTCTGATGAAAGAACAATTAAAAGCTGTGTAAGCTATATATTAAATATCACTGCAACAAATTCATATCCCATGATGCAGATATGGCAAAACCATATTAATCAATAATGCAGTGTTGATGATTTTGGTAGAGATATAATTTGATCTTCGTTGATTTATGATATAAAAAAGCCTGGGCAAAACTTGCTCGAGTTGAAGGATTGAAGATCAGAGTGAAGTGCTTTTTACTGAATGATGGGGTTTAAGCGATGAGATCTTCGGCGCTGGTGAGATGCTCCAGTTACCTGACAGTCCTCCCCAACGCCACTGGGAATATCGGTTAGTCATCTGATAAATGCACTTTTATAACTTTTTGTTGTGCGCGCACTGCAAGTCACAGAAATAAATGGGATCGGTTCGTTAGCCACCTCTGGTGCTACTTGTTTTATTGCATAAGCATTAAATGTAAATTGTTACGAGGCCTGGACTATACATGTAATATAAACTTCAACCTGTATAATGCATCTCTGTTCAACTGTTATTTGCCCAGGCCTATATAAGGTTCGTAGAATGTAATACATGCTAATAAAATGAAAATGAAACTTAGAAATCATGCTACATGCAATATGGAATAATTAATCAAATGTTCTTGAAGCTTCCATGGGTGCTTTCTATATAAAGATTATGCATTTCGCGGGTTTCCTCCGTATCCATTCTTGGAATGCCAACGTTTCGTGAACCATTATTCCAAGAATGGATCCGGAGAAAACCCGCGAAACGCATAATCTTTATAATTAATCAAATGCTTTTTTCTTCTTTAAAAATCAGTAAAAGAATAAAACAACAGTTAAACATTTATATAATAACATAAATAATCTTTGTTAATTTAAAAAAAAAAAGTTATAAAATATTTTTAAGATACTTATACATTTGGCTGTTAACAGATGTATATAAATCTATAAAGCTTCATAAATTATATTTCTTATGATGATAAGTGATGAGAAACATAAGAGAGATGAAAATATAAGATTAGATAGTTGTGTATGGAAAATATACTTGTACATTGACAATAAAGCAAAACTAAAGAATCAGAAGCAATGGAAATTGGCGGGGTGGAAGAGAGGGAATACTGTAAAAGTTCTTCATTTATACATTAAATAAGCAAGGACGAAAAAACTGCACAATCGCAAATTTAGATCCAAATTCGAGAAAACAGGGACAGTTATTGACTTACTGCCTGAGCGAATAGCGAGTAACTCGGTCTGCCGATCTGAGGATCATATTCATGCGTTGTTGCGGTTGCGATACTGAATGATTGGCAGACGAGTTTGTAGCGTGGGCCTGTGCAGCCATGCAGGAGGTACGTTTTGCCCTTCTCACTGGTTTTGATACGGTTAAAGATGTAACAGGATTGGTAGTAGTTGTATTGTTGTTGATGTTATGACTCTGTGTTGCCGGTTTAGACCTAATACGGCAGGAAGATGGATCACAGCTACTGTTGACCAACCAACTGTTTCTACAATTTCCAGTCAAGATAAAGAGACCCTATTTTTTCAGATATGCATGCAATATTGATAATAATATAATTCGTTTTATCAATCTTATATATAAGAAGCATGTGTTAATAAATGTATGTAAGCGTAACTTAGAAGGGAAATGAGCAAATAAATGAAAGATATACGTGGATAATATCATGGAAGAAAGAAGAAAGGCAAGATATAGAAAAATACTTTGAATAAAAATTATAAACAAAGTAATGTGAATAGGAAGAGAAATAGATAAATAAATAATTGTTTAACCTTTTTACGACTGTCGTTGCGGTGGATCGTGATAACAGCCTTTTGGTGGGATCTCTTTCTTTATTTCCCACTAGAGCAGTAATGGCTCCTTTTTGACTTCTGGTTTGTAATAAGGGTCCCAAATATGGGCTATAATACGATATGCATTAATCCCAATTTTAAAAAGACAGAAAGCTCTCTCACTCACTTTCTCTCTCCCCCTCTTTCTACAATAAATATATTTTGTACTTACTGTACAACGGTAGATGTCCCTGTACTTGTATTAAGAGAAGTTTGAGCTGTCGATATGCCTCTTCTTCTAGCTTTAATTCTGCACAATTTATCGCCTTGAGTTAACGTATTGTATCTAGCCGTGGCGCTAGCCCCAGCCGCTGGTCCAGGATCGTCCAATCTTATTTCATCCACGCGATGCATTATTCCTGACACATTATCCTCCATCAGGTTCTTTACATCTCCTTGGAAAAAGGCTGCTTTAGGTCTGCCAACTATCGAATATATCCCATATGCATGCACCGGATTTCCATTTTCAGATTGCAATGGCTCTTTCAATAACGATCGAAGATACATTTCTTTTCTAAAAGACGCAAAAGCATCAGTTTTTTTCTGTTACAGTATAATATAATTTTTAAGACAGTATAATAAAAATAAAAAGAAAGTGACGAATATTTACATATACATTCAAATATATACACACCCACCTCTCCAGCCATTGTTGCTGATGCCCAATTACAGAACCTGGTCTACATATCCTTATCCAAGCGATTGTTTCGTGAGCCGTTAAATGATAATGCTTCATAATGTAGCAACCTATGAGAGAACCCGTTCTACCAAGACCCGCTTTACAATGTACGGCAACCGCGCCACTTGCATTTTCCGCTATTTTGAGAAACTGATGCATTATTGCGTCCGTCGGCGTTGAACCATCCATAAAGAATAGATCTTTATGAACGAAACCGGCATCGGTGAAGCTCGCTGCATCGTAAACCTTCTTATTAAGCCGTATAATTGTTGTTACGTTATTACGGCGAAAATATGTAAAATACCATTCTGGACCATGAAGTGGATAACCTATGGAAAAGGTACATAATTCTTGATGAATTATCTTACAGTCATATAACTATCATATAGTTATTATCAAGCTAGATGATTTAAGTGATAAAAACCAAAAATTAAATGTACAGATAGATTTTTGCTATATACATTCCTTAAAAAAAAAATCTTTTACTCTTTTGATTTATCGTCACATTCATCTTCAAATTTGGCTCATACTTGTATGTGTCTCCTTGCTTTTGCGCTCGCAAACACTCATTCCATGAATCTGTTTACTCACCAGATTCCTTTTCATTATTGCATTCTTTTTCATGCACACAATTCTAATACAATTAAAATGGAAGGTACGCACCATCTTCCATTTTAGATCTTGCATGTGGACCACAGAAAGCAATGAACTTTCCAGGAACTATCCAATTTAAATCTCCATTCTCAACTCTTTCAAAGTGTTCATATTCTTTAACACAGAAATCTTCGAAATTAAAGAAACCAAATCGATGGCACTTGTATATAGCACTTAAACAGTCTCTTAATGATATCTGATAACATGGTGGTCCAACCGAAGCATCACGAAACATGATAAACGAAGGACTATTTGGACTTTTAGTTAAACATTCATAAACTTCTTGTGCTGTACGCTTGCAATACAATATCTGAAAATAAAAAATAGATTTTAATGCGATAACGATAAATAAATCTTCTTTTTATAACATTCGCACCTACAGGGTGACAAAAAAGTTTGGTCACAAAGTATCGTGTTTATAAAAATTAAAATTATTAATAGGTAATGCGTAATACAAAAATACAAACTCTAGAGTATTAATTTTATCTTATTAAAGACTAAAAAATAATAATTAACATTCAAATGGCTTTGATACATTTAGCTTTGAAGCTTTAAAGTGTTTCAGGAATACATTAATAATAGCGCATCTTTTCGCGGATAAACCAGGCAATCAATAAAGTAGGTTTTTTTCAGTAGTAATTCACCAACCAATAAAAATTTTTCAGAATCCCTTTAGAATTTAAAAGTATACTCTAGCGCCGCATATTTTACTAATATTTTATCTATTTTACCAATAAAACACAATAAATTTCGTGAGGGATTTCGGAGTTTATGTTCAAAACAAAAAATTTTTAATTGAAATGTTTTTTTATTATTTCTTAGTTCTTATGGCATTTAGAATTATCAAATATTTGCTCAATATAAACAAACTGTGCAATTTGTACCAATGAAATTGGAGTCTTCAGACTAGTGGGTTGTACAAAGAAATAATGTCGAATTCTTAGACTTAAACATCTAATTCAATATAAAAATGTTTTACAAAAATTTATGCGTATTGTTTGTGTGTAGTTGACAATACACAGTATGCAATGATGCGTCAATGTTCACAAATCATGTGTAAGTCACATTTCATTGATAAAATAGATAATATTAACTTGCCTAATAATTCGATAAAACATAAAATTTTGTAGCTATTCTTTTGTCATTCCAAATATATGTTCACTAACAAAAAATCATAAGAGAAAAAAATCTGTATTACCGCATAACTTCCTATAAGAAATGCAGCATTAACTCTTTTCTCCGAATCCTCTATCGTCGTATAATGCACGAGTTTCTTTTTGCTGAGTGCAATGCCCTTTAATTTCTTATTAACTTTTTGGCAGTATCTGTATAGCACGGCCAGATTTAGGGGACCAAAGTCGGAGTAAAAATTTTCATATACCAACTCGTTGTCAATACTGAAGTAGTGGGTGTTTGGATTACTTTTTGGTTTCATTGCTGTTCTTAATGTTATAAAATACAATCGATCTGAAAGAAGAAACAATTTATTCTTCATTTTATACATTAAATAAAAGAAAAATTTTGTTGTGAACATTTAAATAATTTTATACATAAAAATAATGTAAAGCTTTCAGTTGTAGATTGCAATTTTGTTTGCAAGACTGCAATGACGATAACGAACGCTATTTCCGAGAAAACATACCAAAAAGATATTTAAAAATCTTAAAAATATGACAATTACGATTTTAAGATAAAATATAATTTAATGTAATATGAATGCATCGATATGAAATAAATTTACGTATCGTTTATTAAAATTAAAGAGAATTTTTTCTATCGAAGACCTCGCAGATGTTTCATTGTAACGAAGCAAAACTATTAAACGACAGCTCTGACGTTATTTAATCCATAGCCCATATTTACAACCGGGGGCAAATCATGCGGCCAAGCACACTTTCTCGCAGTCATCAAAAATAGATTCTAATCCAGAACGGATTACCTTTTATGAATTCAGCCGCGCACGCCAAAACCTCGTTCGCGTCCTCCATCGTGATCCAGCAGCGGGTGTACGGCGCAGTAGCAGATACCGATCAGGTGGATCTGTCATCAGCGCGATGTTAATGCAAATTGGAGTAGCGTTCAATTAGCGGCGCGCAGTAAACACGCGAGAGTGGGCGGGTAACTAGGCGAAGTCTTCGGATTAATCGTACGGTTGGCGGCGGTTTCTTGGTCTCTGCCTACGCGCGCAAAAATCCGAGGTGCATTACGTCAGGCGAGCGTGTCGCGTCGCGTCGCGCCGCCTTCCCGGCGACACGGCGTACGCTCTACGCTCTACGCTTTGCTATGTACAACTATGTACACCCACGCCACGATGCCTCCGACAACCGACAACCTCCGTCACGAAAACAGGGTGAGACGCTCGTCAGCTCGTATCAGCTCGTATTCGCCGAATCGCCTGTCGCCTGTCGCCAGTCGCAGCAGGCTACGACCGTTACGGAATTCAAACTTGAGAGGGAGAGGTGGAGAACGGAACCGGATTCTGCAATGTTCTGCCAATTGGTGATGGCCGATGGCTGGTACTGCGACTATACGGCCCAACGGCGCTCTACTCAGCTCCGTTCCGCTTTTTTGTCACTTATATTGTCGCCCTCGTTGATTCTGTCGATTCGCGCACATATATACACCCGTATATTATTTCACACTACATCGTCATGATATATCACACACGAGTTTTTTCCTCGTTCTCTTGTCGTTGTCATTGCCATACTCTACTCCCTGACTTGTCACCATTATTCCACATTATCCGCTGAGAAAGTCGAGAGAAGCGCGAATTTTGATTCGACCGCCATCTTATTGTCTGATCACACAGCGAGATAATAGAGGTTACCCGATAATCGACGATCGATTGCTAAAAATACGCATATAGTAATTATAATTAATACAATTAATTTATATGCGAAAAACTAATTTTTTGGCCTCAATGATTTTAATTTCCTATAAATTTGTTATAAATTTTCAAAGTTGGATGTCTTTTTACACAAAAATTCACCCAACACTGTATAATTCTTTTATGTTCTTCTCTTCTCAATAATTTGGAACAAAAGTTATAACTTAATTGAAATATTTAATATTTTTAATAACAGAGTGATAATTGGAGATACTTTCCATTTGATGACACAAATCAAGAATATTGTTCTATTTTTGTCATTAGAAAGATAGAATAATATTTATTTCTAGAATGACTGGAATTACTGCTCGATTTAAGATTGTTGGATCTTCGCGCTCTTAAAGTACACCATATTGTTTATGATCATCTGAACGCAGAAAAAACTTACTATATTTTTTCCCTCAAAAGAAAAATTTTCCTATTGGAAATTAGCGTTCCAAAAGTAATCGAAAAAAGACATGTCGTTATGAATCTGTTTTTTATTGCTGCAGTCTAAACCAGTGCAATAAGTTGAAATGAAACAAATATACATTTGTTTCACTTCATCTTATTGCATTGTGTACCAGTTCAGAAAGTGTATATTCGCATTATTTAAAATACCCCAAAATTTTTATATTTAAAACAAAATAAATGTACGTATTCAAATATTGAAGAGAGAAAAATCGAATATTCTAAATATAAAAAGTGCACGCAAACAGGGAATCGATTCTGTATCTTGAAACGAGATGAAAATTACAAAATTTGCTAGAATTATTGATAATTTTATTGATCAATACTTAATAAATTTGTAATTTTCATCTCGTTTGAAAATACAGAATCGAACTCCAGACCTATAAATGTCTCTTCGGAAGTTTGCATGCACTCTAATATATTTACTATAATGTAGGGAACAGAGAACAGGTAAAATAAGAATTTCAATCTATCAGAAACTGTGTACAATATATGATTCTTAAGCTGGAAACACAATGAAAAGCACAGACAATAGGAACAGGGAATAAAATTTTAACTTATCAGAAACTGTCCATTCTGTTATTCATGGTTTCTGATAAGTTGAAATCTCTTATTCTCTGTTCCTTGCCAGTGCTTTTTATTGTGTTTTCAGCTTTATTCTGTTCCTTTTATTGTGCGGAGCTCCTAATATAATCTCTATCATAGGCCCTACACACAATAAAAGGAATAAGGAATTAGAAATAAAGGATAAACATTTTCCTATCAGAAACCGTGTATTCCGATGTATCCGATCTCTAATAAGTTAGGAAAAGAACTGGGAACAGAGAATAAGAATTTTAACCTCCGAAATCATGTATTGTATAATCTCTTCTCTGTTTTTTATTTTCTGTTCCTTTTATTGTACGAAAAACCCTTAAAATTATTTTTTATTCTTAATTCCTTATTCCTTCTATTGTGCCGATTGTGCGCAGGGCCTTAAAGTTATCTGGGCGTAATTCCTGAACGCAGCCTAGCGTATTTTGTAAAATAGGTTAGTGTTTTAAATGCGCGCGTAAATATTGCAGCTGACGGTGATAATTCAATAATTTTACTCGGTACTGTTTCCCAGAGACAGGTTGGTAGATTTACGATTGTTAATTATTACTAATTGAGATATGATTTTCAATATTCCGATTCGGAAGTGTGACAAATGTTAAATCACATTTATCTTTTGTATAGTTGCGATACGCAGTATCGTATTTGTCACAATGTTGGTATTTACATTATATAATTTACAGGAGTAAGATAAATTTCAAGCCAAGTGGATAAAATGGAGATGGACGCTTCGGAAATAGACACAGCTTCGAATTCTTTTGTGTTCTCGAAACCAAACGCCGTATTTGATCTTTCAAGAGTTATTAATTTTGGTGTAGATTCAGATCATGTGTTTGACACTCAAGTCAATAAGAAAAATATGTTTACATTCGCTTTACCCACAATAATATCACAATGCAATCAAAGCCGCACAGATAGTTTACATGATGAAGATCGAGGTGAGCGCTTTGGATTAGAGCAATGGACCAATCTAAATAAATCTAATAAATATAAGCCAAGAATTTCTAGAAACACATACAAGCCTACGATTAATGTATTTACTAATGCTCTTAAAGACACAGGAGCATTTGAACAATTGAAAAAGAATTCCAGATCACGTATCACTAAAGTCAACATTGACAATTCGATAACATGCTCCAACGTGCCGAAAGCCTTGCTGACCAAAACAGCAGCAAAGGAATACTTTATCAAGTACGGAAAAATCGTAAAGATAACTATTCGTCCGAAAAAACATGTAATCACGGTAATTTACGCGACGAAAATAGAAGCGAGTGCTGCATATTATGGCAGTGGTGATTACAAAGGCGAAAAATTTAATATAGAATGGACAAAGCTGGAATCAATAGCAAAAAGGACAATTAAAAAAAAGGAAATGCAGCGCAATATAGTGGCAAATCTACTTAAAGCATCCGACGATGAGATCAAATCAGAATTGGAAGCCATGACGAATGTAGAGTATAATTTACATCCTATCAAAGGAAACGAGGTGTCTGATGTAAGCATATTGTTTCCGATAAAAGGTAAAGCATTGAGTGGTAAAACATTGTCGCATGAGAAAGCTATGGGAAAATTGGAGAAAGTTGCAACGAAAATCGAGAAGCACGACACCGAGAGTCAGACAGTTAAATCTTTGCCCAATAAATCCATAGAAGAACTGCAAAATATAATACATCAAGTTGCTCTTACAGCCGAAGATAAGTACAAAGTGTTGGAGGCTAGAGATCGTCTCATGAGACTGAAGCGAGCCAAACCAGCTTCGCTCGCGACAGTAACCAGCGGCACTTGCCCTGATATGTGCCCTGAGAAGGAACGTCTGATGCGCGAGTCTCAGAGGCAAGTCACGTCATACGAACAGCTGGAAGGTAACGAGTACAGAATAAATCATGCGATTGCTATAAAGCAATATTCGAGATCTTCCGCGGATCAGGAGGAGCCGATGCCTCACGAGTTAAGGCCAGTGAAATCTTTGAAGATGACTATGAGCTACTTGCTTCACGAGTTGATAGATCTCTGTGAGCAAGAAGGTACAAATCTAGCCGAGTGGTATCACTTTCTTTGGGATAGAACAAGAGGTATTAGAAAGGATATTACGCAGCAGGAACTGTGCTGCAAGGAAAGCGTCGAATTGATCGAGCAGTGTGCTAGATTTCATATAGTATGCTCCGAAAGGCTCTGCGCGGAGGATGCATCTGTCTTCGACAAGAAGATTAATTCGGAGAACTTGACCAAGTGTTTGCAGACTTTGAAGTACATGTACCACGATTTGAGAATAAAGGGTATCACTTGCGAAAACGAGCCTGAATTCAGGGCATATATTGTGCTGCTAAATTTAAACAACGGTAATTTTCTGTACGACTTGCAGCAGCTGCCAGTCTCCGTGCAAAATTCACCGCAAGTCCAATTTGCGATCAAAGTATACTTTTCGTTGGACTCGAACAATTACTACAAATTTTTTAAACTCGTTCGAGAGACGACTTACTTGAACGCCTGCATCCTGTTAAGATATTTCAATCAAATCAGATTGAGAGCCCTTTCGATAATGGTGAAGGCATACTGTAGAAGTACTTCAACCGCTTTTCCGTTATACGAATTAATAGATATCCTCGGCTTTGAGGATGAGAACGAGGCTATATATTTCTGCGAACAAGCAGGATTGAATCTGTCGAACGACGAAATGTACATTCTCCTGAATCGTCAGAGTTTTAATATGCCCACGGCGAGTATCCAGCAGGGTAGGGCTTGCAATTTAATAGAATCCAAGAGAATCACATTAAATTTTAGTATTGGGCAATGCATTGCCGGTAAAAAAATGCCAGAGAAAACTTACAAGAATCATAAGCCACATAACAGTTTCGACGTGCACGGCTATTTGATGCCTGAATCGATCAACGCCGCGGACCAAACTGCTGATGGTTCCTCTGCGGAACGGCACGATCCATACGAATTCATAGAAAAGGAAACAAAGAAGATAGTAAAGGTGACGTCAATCCGGAACAAAGATCAAAGAGCCGCAAAGGATCTTCTTCGGTCTGTACAAACTCGAAAGCAGTCAGTAAACAACGAAGCGAGTGCGTTTAAACACGCGTCAGTTCCCGAATCGGTCAGCTCAAACGCTTTTAAAATAGTAACACCGTATGTACCGTATGTATTCGAACATAAGTCAAAAGAATCGAATGTATTTATTGAGAATAAAGCTCAAGTTGCATCGATTAAAGTAGCTTCTGAAAAATATTCTGACAGCAGAAGTGCAACTAATACACGTCGCGAGGACACTAATGATAAACAACAGCCAGCGATGTTTGGTAGCAGCAGTATTATCGGTAATAATTTATTTGTAGGCAATCCTTCCGTGTTCTCTACACAAGAAACATCACATAATGCAGAATCAGTCGCGCCGTTTGCGATGGCTGTACATAAGAGCATCTTCTCCGGGATAGACTCGGGAAATTTATTCAGGAACGTTACACCTTCTTCCTCCACGATATTCGTTAATAAACATTTTCCCATACCGGTTTCTGTTCAACAGTCAGTGTTCGCAGATGTTGCGAGTAAAACGAAGAAAGAGCAAAGTGTCTTCCATAAAAAGGAACAGAAGATCCAGAAAGAAGTGATATCGGAAGCAGAGAAAGCGAGACTAGAGAAGCTGGAGCACGCAAGGAGAATGCAACGAATTGAGGAGCAGTCGGAAGAGATTTACAATAGCTTGCACGCAGAAATCATGAACGAGTTTTGCTCCACCATCGCGAAACAGGACATCGACAGGATAGAAGTGTATAACACATTGAGCAAGAGAATCCTTTCAGACATGATCGGCGAAGTTACTCATGAGATTTGCGATACAATACTGACTGCGGAGATTGAGCAACAAAAAAAATTACAGGCGATGTTACTGCGAATTAAGAATCGAGTGATCGTCAAATGCATAAACATCTGGAAGCAGTACGTATTGAGAAAGAAGCGGCAAAGAGCGGCGTTAGAAAACACGCCGGTTTGGTTGCAGAGGCATTCCGTGGAGGAAACCGCACGGATGCTGTATACCAAAGAGCAGGAAGTAGTGATGCAGAATATGTGTAAACGACGAGATGAACCAGAGGATGTAGCAGCCAGCACGACGGAGACTCTTGCGCCTATCGAAATTATCGTGTATGCCGGCATCAAGGAGAATATACGATCATTGGATTTCGAATCCTTGCCTAATGTATACTGGAAACTCGTCATTTCCTGGCCGGACTTGACTAACAAAGCGGTCTTGTGGTATCACAAGAAAGTGATGAATGAATACTTGAACTCCGATGATTTTACGATGGATCCTATCGTGAAGATTTATCGGCCAAATCCCTATGAGACCTTGCATGTTTGTATAAGGCATTTCGAAGGTTTAATCAGCGATCATCACTTGGTCGGTGCCGACGCACTTCTATTCATCGCTGATGCTTCAGAGAATTACAGATCTGTAGCAAAACGTTTAACGAGGACCGTATTGTCGCGGCACAAGCTAATGCCTATGCCGCTCGCCTTTATTGTCTTAGGTAACGGAGATTTGGGGAATCAGAATGATAGTATCGTCTCAGATTTGGAATCCTTCCTGGAATCTGGCTACGTATCGGAATATACCATTATGTATGAGGAGAATCTATCTGCGAAAATTATCTTAAATTTGACGCAAAGCGCAGTTTTATGGTTGACGATGAACAAATCACCATCGAATCCACTGGAAATGGATTATCTGTTTAATATATATGACATATGTTTGTCAGAAGAGTTATGGTTGAGGTAAGCTAATTTCTGTATTTATCTAATTATATAGATATTTTCTAACATGTACATAATACATGTACATACACACTATATATTCTGTTTGTTATTATAATTTTCAGGATACTGGGTGATTCTATGTACAATAAACAGTTGTCAGACGCATTAAAGAACCCAAATTTTGTAATTGATTTGCACAATGAGGCTGTAAATCACTTGATAGACATAATCTTAGATCCAGAATCCATGTTATATACAAATTTCGCGCCCGAATTGAAAAAATTTCTCAAAAACAATGGCACCATGCCATGCAGTTATGAATATTTTAACGAATCATGGAAACGAGATGAATACAGAGCAAAATTAGAGACCACGATGAACAGTTTTGTGCTACCGCCGTGGAAGTAAGTATTGATCTAGATCGATGTAATTATTAATTATATTAATATATCTATTGGGTTGTCCGGAAAGTTCGTGCCGATATTGAAGGAAAATTGAAACGCAGAAAATTTTAATTTAATAAATGTATATTAAAATTTAAATTTTAGTCGGCACAACCTTTCCAGACAACCCAATATATCTATACAATAAAGCACACACGATATTTGTATATGTATCAATATTTTGTTACGTCGTTTATTTTCTCATTTCAGTGCACCATGGCCAATAACAGACATACAAGATCTACGACGACATATTATGAATTATTGCAGAGAGGTATTGTCCGATTCGAACTGTAATATTGTTTTTTGCGATATATTGAGCAACTTATTCCTCACCTCGGGCAGTTTACAAGTGTCAAATTTCGTACACATATTACTATATATGATCAAAGAGAAGATATATCTTCTGGATAAAGATCAAACGGTCATTTACAACAGAAATCACATCAAGCATTTCCAGACATTACCGTGGTGGTTCAAATCCAATGTATTGACAAAATTCATGTTGCACGACTCAAGCTCGGATAACAATATTATGTTAAATGAACCGATGAGAAAGCGAAAGAGACTTGATAAATTGGAAAACAATTTGAATGACAGCGCATTAGATGAGGAATTTAGTTTACTAGCGGAGTTTTGCGAGAGCACTAAGGCTCGTGTTATGGAAGTGCATTCTGTGTCTATAGAGATAGAGAACCGCTTGCAAGCGCAACAATTAGAGAACGCATTATTGGAAGACAGGCTAAAAAACGCTTTACTTGAGATGGACTCAACAGAGGAAGGCATATAAGTTTTCCCTGTTTAACCGTATGACATATTTTTTGTCATTTTATATTATTATACACATTATGTACATGCTTTATATTTATATATTGACATGCGATGATTTACTTTTGAAACAATGTTTTCCAGTCAAATATATCTCGATATACATAACATTTGAAATATATTTATACATAACTAAAGGGAATATGTGTGAAATCGCTGCTATGATCTTACTTAAATGTTATTAAGTTGTTCATATTATTATAAGAATCATAAAAATAGAGCTAGTCATTAATTTATTTTTCATAACATAATTTTATGTATGTTTATGTATGTAATTTTATGTATGTGTGTATATATATATATATATATACACACACACACACACACAATATGCAATTGGCAGAATTACATGATTCGGAAAATATATATTTTTAACAAAACGCTTTTCTACGGTCTTAAAAGTATTGTCATTTGATATTGTACATTCACAACACAGTCAAATTCTCATAGAGAAGACAAGAAAGAGAAATTTCTTCAGAAATGATGAATATTTTGAAAGAATCAGTGCAATGAATACATATTAAATTCATTTATTAAATTAGTTACACAAATTTTCTTTTCTCATATATCTCTCTTTAACTTGTATTACTCGTTCTGTTCCCGCCTCCTTTCACCATATAATTTTAATGATGAATTCAGACATATATGCGCCTTCAAAGAGAGATATATTTAAAATATAGAATACATTATTTTATACGAAAACTGTTAATAAAATTGATCGATGAACTGAGATTAAATGATGCTATAATACAAGATTTTATGACATATACAGAATATAATACAAAAATTGACGTATTTTGCTTTCTTGTAAAAAAATTTTGTACAATTTTCGAATGTATAATTATATATAAAACCTCAAATGTTAATGTAAATTAATGTTACGATGATTACCAAGATTTTTCATTTTGTTACTCAGAACACATACATTTAGTTTCTTTATATTTCATCATTAATTGATGACTTAATCGGAATAGATCGACGCGTAGCGAGTTATATATTTTTATTTGGTTCGGCTATGCTTTTGATTTATTCCTAATTCGAGTCTCTGTTTATGAGATAAATACAACTATAAGACAACTATAAGAATCTCTTAGTATTTCAAACAAAACATTATGTCATAATTCTTCTACAATATAATTAATAATTATATCAGATAATTCTTCTATCATATCTAAAGATTATGCGGGAAGTATACTATGTCACGATGCATAAATATTCGAACCATTGGAAGAAAAAAAATTTAATTTATTCAGTAAAAATAAATGATTGAATATGTTATTAAAAATATAACATATTATGTAATGTAAGATACACGCGTCGTATATGACATTGCGATATGACATTGCAATCCTGAATGAGATATCGCTCTGTTAAAATTATTATGCACGTAAGTTATACAACATATAAATAATGTGCTAACATAAACCAGTATTTTATTTATAATAAAACATAATATGAGCATATACCTCCTTCATGTTACAAAATACATAGACAAACACCGCGTATTAATAAATGTATTCCTTAAGATACACCTATTTTAAAATGAATACACAAAAGATCTATGTGTTTCAAGAAGTTTAATTCTGAGGAATTCATATAAAGATTTAATTTACTTTTAAATAAAAATGAGAAAGACAAACAAGGAATATACGAATGTTTTCCAAATCCTAATATCCGCAAGATTGATATTATTATAAGATTTATTATAAGATGTAATGTATTTTATTATAAGATGTAACAATATGTACGCAGTAAAATAATATTTAAGATCAAATCACAAAGATCTGATTTTGTGATAAACATTTTGAAACTGATATGAATTAATTTGTACTTGAGGCGAATGTAACATAAATATCTTCAATAAATGAGTCATATATTTCTTTTACCTGTTTTATATAATTTGGTCATTGCATAATTTGTAAAGGCTCAGAGATTTCAAACTTTTAAAATTATCAAATATTAATTAATAATAAGCTGCCGATATATTATATATATATATATATATATATATATATATATATATATGTATATGTATATTGATAAAGTCTAATTTCGTCAAAAATGTCAGTCTTGGATTACCCTTACAAATAATAACAATATTTGAATTATGTTACGAGATGGCAGAAAGTTATATTGAACATAATTGATGTATGAAAATGAATAAAACAACTCATATTTCAAACTTTTCTTCCACTCTGAACAATTATATCTTTAATTACAAGTCTTTAATTACAAGATGAAAAAATTTCTCGCTGGAAAAAAAATATCAATGGAATAGAAAGAGTAATCCAAGACAATGATGCCTCATGAATAATTTACAGATAAGGAAGGGAGCTCACGAGTAAACAAGCGAGAACATATAAAATACCTAGAAATGAATTTAATCCAGCTGTCCGTTTAGGCACGTTTTGAATTCTATGCGGATTGCGAAAGTCCTTTTCTATTTTAAAGGCAGTCGGCAAAGTGATCACTGGCAGTACAAACCAGAGGGAATATCTAAACGCCACTACTATAAGAATTATATATGGTGTAAACAGTAAAAAAGCATACAAAACGTAAGACGCGGTATGACCTATTAAAATAGCTAATGTTACAATTCCTGCTTTCTCGTCACTTTCCATATCTCTCGTGTTATTACTATGCAAAATAGCCTCAGTATTCAAGGCAAGTGGTATCGCGTAATAAATTGTTCCTAGTTCAACATAACCAGTTTGCGCCATAAACGCAAATAGAACTGAAATTGGACCGAATATAACTAAGATAAGTACATCGCCCAGAGCAATATATTTCAATCCTATACCTCCTGTATAGAGAAAGGAAGAGGACAGACCTCCAAAATACACAAGAGCCAAATGCTCCATCTTTGCAGGAGAGATGACTGCCAGTAAGACAAATCCTAAACATCCTGCTGCGTATAGGAATGCTCCCAATGTGACCAATTCGTCTTTGGACAGTAACTCATCTACCAATATTCTGTCGTCGCTTTTTCTACTATCAACGCCTTTCACATAGTCAAAATAAGTGTTCACTACATTACCAGCACCATGCACGCAAAACACTATAAGCACAGTAAGGCATAACGATATCCAATTGAAGCTTGCCAGGCCTGGTAGTCGATATGCAAGCGCTGATCCGAGAAGTGTCGGCATCAACGACGCACTCAGCGACCACGGTCGTACTGCCAGAAAATACGAAGATAGCTTCATGAGGGGAGAATTCAGGGCCGACGATGGCGATGATACCAATGATGAATGATGTATATTATTCCCCATTGAGGTATCTTCAATTTGCTCAGTCAGATTCTGAATACCATTAGACATCATGTTTCATGTACAGAGAACTACTATAAACAAAAAAAAACATAACACATCACTTAAATGCTGAAGTAATAAAATCTCAAGGAATTTATAAAGAAGAAACGCTAAATTTGCAAGTTGCATTGAACAAATATATCTTAATAATAAATATATCTTAGCAAAAGTAATTTTTAGGTTTTGCCTCTTACACGTTGATACAAAATAAGAAAAAAAAAGATAAATATTGAGCGATACAAACTTTTCAATTCAACGATGTCCCGGAGAGAGTATCGTACTTAACGGTATCTTAAATTTCACATACCATGTACGCATTGCGCAATCCGTTTCCATATGCAACTTATTAGGGAGATTTTGCAATACCGTTTATTCAGATACATTGCGAACGTTAAGGTCATATTATCTTCTTTTTAACAATTAATTAAGGAAAGGATAACGTGATTGGATCCATGTTGCAAAAACTCCCTATTACTTAAATCGAACGATCAAAAGTATCAAGAAAAATGAAATTATACGATGCAAGAACGACGAGAGCGAATTCGCTTCAAGCAAGATAGCGGTTATTGTCGACAGGGATCGGACATCAAGTTCTTGTCGCTGAGGAGGCAAACCCACCTGAGATTCTTTTGGAAAACAGGTACGAATGAAATTAGGTTAAAACCAAGATTGTTTGCGACAACTCATATGACGTTTCGTCCTTCGCCCGTGTCCTGGTACATCATATAATTATTCGTCGCTACGTTGGTGCTCGCTCGGACGGCATTACGACGCGGATGCTATAACTTGCAAATGATCTTCCTCTTTCCTTCCTTTTCCACTAGTCTGCCTTTTACCTCCTTTACTTAACTTGCTTTACCTGCTGAGAATATCGAAACATGGCGGGTGTGTTCATTTTAACTGCACCATATTGCACTCTTTTCATTCGACATGTAACATCGTGGCAATAGTGAATAGAAAAAAAAATAGTGAAGAAAAAGATTGAAAACGTAAAATTAGAAATATGTTTTAGTAAGTTTGTCTTCTCCCTCTAATTTTTAGAAAAAGAAAACAAATTTAAAGAAGTTTATATCTTATTTAAAATTATATGTACATGTATAGATATATATAATTTTAATTAATACCAAACACACATCGCGCGCGCATATATGTATATATATATATATATATATATATATATATATATATATATAGAGAGAGAGAGAGAGAGAGAGAGAGAGAGAGAGAGAGCGCGCGATCTTATATTTAACATCATTTTAAAAAAACTAATCTTAAATGAATTTAAAGTTCCAGCCAATGAAATGGCTCCTCAAGCTGCAATATAGGACTGGAATAACCATTCTTGAAAAATTTATCCTATGTATGAATGTACATATGGCAAATAAAATAGCTCAGCTGATATATACATGGTATACGTTATGATAGAAGTTTGGAAGTATCTCTTCCACCATGCGCAACCCAACATATAGCAACAAGTAGAATGTAAACAATGCACATTGCAATTTAACCAGATTGATTTTGTTAAGAAAGCGGAAAAAAAAAGAAAAAACGCGATATCAATAATTTGTTATTGCATAGTAAAATGGAGCAATTGCGTTCCTTGAACAGAACAGTCGATATAACCGAGCCGATATTGGCAGAGGATAGTACGTTTTCTACAATAGCGTTATCGCTGAAGGCAGTGTTAGAACAATTAGATGAAAATGCTAAACATCATGATTATCTTGTTGCCTTGCTGCTTGTTCTGTTGGCAGAATCCGGATTTGGCGTTTCATCCGCTTCTGATACTCCAAAATGGTAATATACATTTGCTATATATATATGTAGGTATATGTATATATTATTATGCTTTTGATTATTTATTAATCTGCATTATTTACAGGGAGCAAAATACAAGATTAGTTTATATACCTAAAAATTGGAAGTCTCAAGAAACAGGAGTATATGAAATCTATTTAACATTGCGTAATGTAGATTACATTAGATCAAAATTAATTGTCATAACTTGTGGTGATAAATTGGTACTTAATATATTGTCGCATATACGAGATATGAAGATTTATAGCATGGTTGTACAAACATTAAAATATGTGAATCCATACACAAATAATTTGTGTCTTCGATATATGAATCTCAAAGAGATATCACATAGGTATGAATGATTTTGTTTATTGTACTGTATTCTTATTATTTGAATTTCTATATTTCAATTGATATGCAATATTAGAATATATCATCTTATTTTTGCTTGTGTGTCAGTATTTGAGAAATTAAATATGCAAAAAAAATTTACTATATATAAAACTTAAAAAATTTTGTTTAAATTTTTTACAGTATATTTTAAAAATCTTCTCATTTTGTGCATATTCAATTCACTGAATATCAATTATTATCTCAAGTTAACTAATTTTAAGTTGTGCATTTAGAATGTACTCATTTCTTCTTTTTCAATGGAATTTTTTCTGCCATTAAAAATTTCTCTTATACAATGAATAGAACCAAAACTCAAATTTGAATCTTTTAACAGGCAACTAGTCTGCTAAACTATTTTTATTTATATATCTATTGTATTGCCTATATATCTATTGTATAATTTACACCTGTATCCATTTTTATGCCTATTTAATAAATTTATAAAGTATTGCTTAATGCAAAATGATTTTTTCAGGTTTAAAGACAAATTAGTCATACCTTTGCGTACAGACATATTGTTAGTAGTAAATTTCATGGGTCCTAGTTTGGAGAGTCTGCCAATAGAATTACGTACCAAAATCGTAAATATGTTGGATTATGGAATAATTTGAACACTTGTCAATAGGCTTTAAGAAATTTTATAATTTCTTCCAAAAATCAAAAGGAAATTATTAAAAAAAAAGGAATTAGTAATATATCCTGAATAACCTATATGTATAGAATATAAATAAAAAGACAAAATAAAAAAATAGATAAATAAAAAAATGTGTGCATAATTTTCTGTTAATTTGAGAAAAGATCATTTAAATTTTTACACACGTTCGGTCATTCATGTCCTAGCTTAATTTTCACTTTTACAATTATATATAAATTATTAAATAATTTTGACATATATTTTGACATCTTTAGAAAGTATTTGTGCAATTATATATCCATAACAAATTGTAGATAAATTTTTATAACTATAATAAATTATTGTAAATATATTTACTAACGAAATAAGAAAAATGCACTGTTTCATATAAATATAAAACTCTGAAACAAAAATGTTTAAAGAAAAAATATCATCTTAAAACTGACATTCCAAACTACAAGAATGGCTATAAATTGTATTGCATTTATATTTTAAACAATGCATTTTATTATTGCTATTGCATTAAAAAACTTATCATTTTCCTGGTGAAAATTTTTCTTATAATTTTTATACGAATTGGAATATTTTTTAGAAATACTCAGAAATATTCAGAAAGTTTACATCTTCTCTCAGAACTTCTCATATAAGTGAATTCTGAAATATTCTGAAATTTCTCATCCTATAATTTTT
>Ga0157363_1001009_pt1 | contig 22683 bp, 17 predicted proteins | sample AttsexASBM1_FD_111477 | JGI IMG/M metagenome (GOLD analysis project Ga0157363, IMG submission 111477) | Fungus gardens microbial communities from leaf cutter ant in Ribeirão Preto, State of São Paulo, Brazil - Atta sexdens ASBM1 | ecosystem: Host-associated > Fungi > Mycelium > Unclassified ... | reverse complement strand
TGGTGGTGGTGGTGGTGGTGGTGGTGGTGGTGGTGGTGGTGGTGGTGGTGGTGGTGGTGGTGGTGGTGGTGGTGGTGGTGGTGGTGGTGGTGGTGGTGGTGGTGGTGGTGGTGGTGGTGGTGGGGGTGGTGGTGGTGGTGGTGGTGGTGGGGGTGGTGGTGGTGGTGGTGGGGGGGGGGGTGGTGGTGATGGTGGTGGTGGCAGAGGGGTAGGTGGGGGTGGCCGGCAGTGTGGCGACATACTACTCACCGTGGACGGTGGCAGCAAGATGTCTGCGAGGTGTCTCTTCTTCCTCGACGGTGGCAAGAGAGAGGAAAACCCGATGTCACATACGCCGCTTCATCGGGCCACTGTGCTGCCGCTTAATACCACTCCGCGCGGTGCTCTTCGCCCGCCTTCTTCACCTTCTACCACTAAAAATAAACTCGCTCGCTGTTCCGTGCGCTCCTCTGGCTATCTCCGCGCGCGCGCTCGTGACACTCTCCCCTCCCCACCCTTCATTCACGCACACTCGCTCTCTCCCTCTCTCTCTTTCTCCCTCTCTCGCTCTCTTTCTCTCCCTCTTTCTCTCCCTCTTTCTTTTTGTCTTGCTTTCTCTCCCTCTTTCTTTCTCTCTTGCTTTCTCTCTTGCTTTCTCGTCTCTCGCTCTTTCTCTCGTTCTCGCTCGCCCCTCACGTCTTGTAAACGCGATCGACACATTAATCCGCACTTTCAGGCCGCTCTCTCGGACATTCTCGCGCACCTCTCGCGCTCTCCACGACCGACCAACCGCTCGATTCTCTAGAATCAAGGAGGTGGCACTGTGTCGCCACTCGCCGCCGCTTGTCGCCGCTGCTACCACCATCGCCTCCACCACCACCACCGCCACCTCCATCGCGCTGGATGGCGATGGTGAGGACTGAGGACGGCGATTCGATTGTACGCGGAGCGACAAGCTGGGGAGAGATGTCGACCTGTCACGGCCGGGGTCGCGAACAGAGAATACAGAAATTCCTCCGTGGGAGCGGCGGAAGTGATGAGAAGGGGAAGCGAGAATGAGAGCACGAACGAAAGAGAAAATCGAAGCAATTCAAGGATGGAGAACCAGAAAAAGAAAGAGAAGAGGAGAGAACGAGCGAATGCACAGGAATGCGAGGTGAAGACAATTCAGGAAGCCGTGAGAAAACATGCACTCTCGATGATTAATCCGTTTTGTATTTCCGCGCGCCGCAGAGATGACAGACAGACAGACAGACCGACGCACGCACGCACGCACGCACGTTCTTACCCCCGGGAGAGGGGTGCCACTGCCGTCGTACGGCGTACCGAGAGCGCGGGACTGTCGCGCTCGCGGCGCTCTTCAATTCCTCGTGGTCTCGTCGGATCTTCCTCCCACCTTACTAGTGGTATCGACTGCGCCGGCGGCAGCGGCGGCGACAACGGCGACGACGCGACGACGGCGGTGATGGTTCTCGACGGTGGTGGCGGCGGCGGCGGCGACGGCGGCAGCGGCGGCAACGATGACGACGACGGTGCGGGGTGGCCTTTTTTCCTTGATGCCTCTTTTCATATAGGCAAGGCCGCAGCACCGATTACCGCTACCTAGTAGCTCACGTTGATGGTAGCGCGCGTTACCGCTGGTAGCGACCGGCGAACCGCGACGACGGCATCCGCGCATCGACGACGACGATGATGACGGCGAACGGGGAGACGAGGAGAGACGAGGACACGATTATACCGCGACGACGACAACGATTATACTCCGGTTAGCTCGCTTCCCGCTGCTACCGCTGGCCTGCCTGCTGCTCTGCCGCCGATTCTGCGCGCGCACCTTCGGCATACACGTACGTGTACAACAGGCCGCTCTGCCGTCCGTCCGTCTCTCTCTCTCTCTCTCTCTCCGCTGTTTCGCGTGTGTCACGCGCGAGCTGCTTGCGTGTGTACGCGCCGTCGCGTGTCCAAAGGCGGACGACGAGGAGCGCGAGTGTGAGAGAAAGAAAGAGAGGGAGAGACCGGCAAGGAAGAATAGAACGAGACAAGGAAAAAATCAGGAAAAAGAAGGAAAGAAAAGGAAGGAGAAAAAATGCGGATAGAAAAATGTTTAAGCTGAGAAAGAATTCGGAGAGCCTTTCAGTCTTGGTCTCTCCAAGATAGGGTGCGAATTTGGTGCACGCTGTCAACGATACCACGGTCGCCGTTAGACTATCGTGTCTAAATCAGGGAGAGTCGTGCACACAAATACATAAGCACAGTGCCGCGTTAAATTGTTTTGCGCCCATAGACTAAAATATTTCGAGTGCCTTTTTATAAAACAGTCACCCCTGGAATATACAAATATATATATCTCAAGTTCGATTTTGAGATGTAAATATTTTTTCAATATTTAACAAAATTTTTTTAATACATTTTAATTTTTACGTACAAAGGTGTTTTCTGTTTTTTAATTTTTTAGATATTTTTCAATACACTTCAACCTTCGTGGATATGAAATTCTTTTCAATGTTGCCTAACTTTTTAAATATTTTTTAACGTTTAACTGAAAAAAAGTTTTTTCTATTTGACACCTCTAAACATTAGTCAGCCCATGTCTCAATACGGCACTGCACTTACATACACGGGAAATATATCGTGCATCTCTCCCCGCGGTTTGCGCGCGCTCGTTCTCTCCCCCTTCCATTCCCAACTGCTCTCAACCTTGTGACCCACTACCCCCGTCGTCGCGCCCACCACCCTGGAACCAGTTTCAAGAACGCGGTTTCGCGGTTTCTCCGTCCAACACCTGAATCCGGTTAACGGCTCGACAACAATGAATCCCGGCGCTTCGTCGAAATAACTGTACTTCATTCAGTCACGATACCATACTTCGACTTCATTCAGCGACGTGGAGCTTCAAACTAACTTTGAGATCGTCGATCACGGTTCATTGCAATGTCGCACTTTGCATCGTTGGTTTCATTTCAACACATACATATTATTTATTGTTTCTTACTTAACATGATTCATTTGATTTGAAAATTTTCATCAGTTAATAATAATTCTTTTGCGAGATAATTACCTTTAATTTGAAACTTTCGAACTCGTTTCATTTTTCTTTCTCTTTCTCTTTCTCTCAATCTATTCGTACAGTACATTTTACTTAATAATGGACTCGCTTGCGTTATCCTAAATTAGTGAATACTGAAACCTGTTATGTAAACTTAACAAAATTAAATGCAAAAACATATAAATATTTTAAAGAATTAAATACTTAATTATAATGATACCATCACGTTATCTAATGATATTTTTCAATCTAGTTTAAACCAATCTTGATTGAATTAATTATGTTACATGCTCTATGAATAGTAGTAATGGCTCTAGAAATAATTAAAAACATTTCATATTGAGAATAATTTGACATTATAAATTTAACTAAGTGTAGGACGTTTAGAGGATATAGGACATAAAGATGTTCTTGAATATTTAGGACGTTCTTTGAACATCTATGTTGTATATGTTGTAAATATATCTATCTCAAGCTTGTCTTAAGCTATTTATTTATCTTTTTCGAAAATAACAAGCCAATTAAGTCTCATCAACTCCGATTAATTTGATTAGTCGATTAAATTTCAGTATTGCCAATTGTAAAACTGAAAACATAATTTTTTGGCACTTGAAGACTTTGGCTCTAAGAATGATTTAATAATAATTGTTATTGCCATATACATATGATATCGAAGTATGTAAAATTAATTCATTTAATTATTTGAATTATATCAATGTCGCATATTATTTTTCACAACTATTAGAATATTATGTTTTCAGTTTTGCAGTTGGCAATGCTGAAATATAATCGGCCAATTAATTAAATTAATCGGAGTTGGTGAGATTCATCAAGATATATTTTATATATATTGAATCAAAAACCTTCCTTCTTGCTTTCACCATATATCAAATATATTTCATTTTAAATGCAGAGAATATATTTATAAATATAATACATATAAATTAGGATATGTATTCCAATTAGAATTATTCTATTTTCTCTAGAAAATAGATATATATATATATATATATATATATATATAATGGAATTGTAGGGAATAATTGAACAATTCCGACTAGGAAATCCACATTCCGAATAATTTCATAATACGTAACATAAATACGTAAGTTACATAATATGCATACTTAGTTGAAAAAAAAAGACCTTGTGTCGTAACGAGAACTTAATATAATTACTTACTGCGTCGTTTTTTATGGTAGCGTTTAGAGTTCAAGAAAACGTTACGTTGATAATTGAACGCCGTGTTAGAAGAGCGTGTGCATTTCGATAAGAGGTAAATATCGGACTGAAATACGCACTCACAAATTCAAATTTCAAAAGTCGGCCACCGAACGCCGCGAACGCCGCGATAGGCTGGCCCGCCATTACGCGAATGCGATTCGACGGCGGGAGGAGGGAAGGGATAACGCGATCAGTCGCGTGTTGTGATTGGCTCGCGCGTAACTTTACGTCCACGTCACTTCTGTAATTCTGTGAGCAATCGGTGGATCGGATTTGGGAACGTGTTCGCTCGACTACCTGCTCTCGCGATCTATGTCCAAATATTCTAAATAGCCTGTAGTGAATGTTGTTGTTGTGAGGTTAGGGAAAGTGTTCTAGTTCCTGGATTAAGATAATTGGATGTGTATGAATTCTGAAAAGCAAAGAGCCTGCGCGCGATTGAACAAGGAACCCCTTGTTCAATTATCTGTCTCGACTGTCACTTTTTATGTTGTCTTTTTTTCTCTCGATCAATGGACTAGACATTAGAGTGTCTGATATCCCGCCAAAGCGACAAAACGCTAGCTGCATAATGTTTACTTGTTCTTCAGTGAAACACTTGTGTTAGGTTTGTTTTCTCGTTAATTAAATTAATGTACATTTTGGAAATAAATATATATAGTTGATATTTAACGAAAACGGATAAAAATTGCAATTGCAATGATAAAAAAAACAGACTTTGCAGATAGTGTTCTGTTTCTTTTGTTAATGGACTTCGATCGTCTTATCAGTTTCCAGATAACGTTGTCGAAGGTGTGAGAGTGGCGCTTCTTTAAACAGATTGATAGATTTATGACTCCTATGTGGATAGCCGTGACGTTTATGAAACGGTAAAAATGGTCACCGTGCAAGACATCGGTTTACAACTTACGAAGCCAGTGAGAGAGCTGGCACAATGGAATTTTCCCTTCGCTCAGGTATGCTAATAAAATCTTATAGTGTGATAGTAATGCGATATGTATTGAAATAACCTCTCTCTTATTGTTGCAGACTTTGGAACAATACTGCTCTTTGTTCAATACAACGTGTAATAAAAGTTTCGGCGATGCCGGACTTGTTTTACAAAATTCAACGGCTGTCTATGTGCATAGACTTGATTCTCTCTGGACTAAAGTCGAGTATTGTAGAGATGTGTTATCAACTCAAGAGTAAGTGGTTTATCTTAATGTTAACCCCAATTAATAATTAACTTAATTGGTGTCTGAGAATTCAGGATGGACATTTTTTTCAATTACGTTTTGAAAAATTGTTTATGACAAATATTTTTCTGCTAGTTTACTCTTTAGGCTACATAATATTTATTAGATTTTGATCTTTAAATTAAACAACAATTTTATTAACTTCAGACAAAGGTTTAAAGTATTATTGGATTGTCCGGAAAGTTCGTGCCGACTAACCTATAATTTAATAAATGTATACTAAAATTTAAATTTTCTGTGTTTCAATTTTCCTTCAGCATCGGCACGAACTTTCCGGACGACCCAATAATTCAAAGTATATTTCTGGTAAAAATTTTTCTCAGAATTTTTATACAAATCAGAACACATTACAGAAATACTGAGAAAGTCTACATATTTTCTTAGAATTTTTGATATATGTGAATTGTAAAATGTTTTAAGATTTCTAAAATTTTTTATTTTGATTTTTGAAAAAAAAAATTTTTTTTTAAATACTTTAAATATTTTCAGATTTTATAAGATTTCACAAAAAATTAAAGAATGAGAAATCTTAAAAATCTTAGAATATTTTAGGATTCATAAATAAAGAATTCTAAAAAAGATAATGGTATTTATTTTAAAATTTTCTTAGCATTTATGGGTGCACTATCCTGATAAGAATTTTTCATATAATTTTTCAGAATTATCGAATTAATAACTTTATATACTATTTACATAAATTTTCTTTGTGCTTATAAAGTGTTCCAATTTATATAAAAGGTCCAAATAATTTTTTAAAAAGCTATAAAGTTATTAATTCAGTAATTCTGAAAAATTTTTACCAAGTTCACCCATAAATATCAGCTAAGAAAATTTTAAAATAAATGATACTAATTAGGATTTAAAGAATTGTAACAGGAAACGAAAGAATTTTCTAGTTCGCTAATTAATTAAAAATTACAAGCTTATAATAATATGTATAAAACTGTTTTTCAGGCAAGAAGAGGCGCTAAAGAATCCTACTAAAAAGAGAGATAGAAAAATGACTGATGTATGTTTTCACAAGTTCAAAACTGTCAACTTTGCAGAAGATGTAGACAAACATATCGATATTAAAAAGAATCATGTAGCACATGAGTCGGTTAAATCTAAAAGCCGTCGATTTACTCAATTAGAGAAGAGTATTGCACACGTATCTATTGACATTTATGATGTAAACGGGGAGGTTATCGGCAAAAAATATGATTTCCGGTGAGTATTTCTCTTTTTCATTCATTTCAATTTTCTATTGTACTTAGATAAATTAATTATGTCTAATATTTCATAGGTGCAATCAGAATTTAAGTATGGATGATACATTGGTTGATGAATTTGCGCCTCAAGGTATGTGGTTGGTTATACAAATAGATTTTTAATAATAAATGGAAAATAGATCAATAAATATAAATAAATATAAAAATAAATGCGATTTATTTCTTTAGAATTACCCGTGTTTCAGATTTTTATTGTGGCGATGTCTCTATTAAAGAAAAATCTTTGTCGAATTCGTACAGACTTTCGTGCGATACTTCGGCATTGGATTCTACTATATATAACAATAATAATGAAAATGTTAACACGTTCTCCGAGTTCGAAAGAGACAATAATTCGCCAGAAGAAGAGATCTCTAATTTGACCATGTCTTTGGAGTTGAGCCAACAAAATCTCTCTATATCTAGAAATACTGACAACATGTTTGTCAAAACGCCAACGAATATTTCAAGCGATAATTGCCACGACGTAACTCTCATGAATACACTGAGTCAGACATTTGCAAATACACCATCCCATTCAAATTCACCGATATTAACTAATATTGATAATACTATTTTATCGAATAATTTGGAAAAGCAATGCTTGAACACTAATATCAACGAAAGTATGCACTGTATAGATGTTGGCAGTGTATTAGATAGCCCACCTGAGTCGGTGAATTCGAAAGAAAGAAGGTATATTTTTGTTATTTTTAATGCTATTTAACCCTTTCATTATTACAGGTAACTGTAATCGCTCGACGCATAAGCGCTTACATTTTAATATAACATACATCTTATTGGCAATTTCGACATTTGAGAAGACTTATTTACTTTATTACTCAATGTTCTTTTCTTATCACTAAGATCATATAGAAGAGAATAATATATTATATAGGTAGTTAAATATGATTTTTAGGCATAATCATTTTTGAACGAGCGCGCATAATTCGTATAGCCATATCATGTAATATGTTTCACGTAACGAAAGAATTAATATAATAAATCTATTAGAATTTTGAAATTCCTGGTATTTTAGAATTTCATCGATAGATGATTCAGCGATATTAAACGATACAAATGGAGATCTAACGCAATCAAACTTATGTATTGATTTTATAAAAAAGATTCCTCTGAATGAAAGTAAAAAAATTAAAATACGGCAATCTTCCACTTTAAAGTCTACTCCAAAATTGGTATGTTATATTACAATTTTACTGATAATTAGCGATATTCTTTATAATAATATCCTGATGATATTCTATTTACTTGCAGTTGAAACAAAATCATGCATCATGTAAAAGACGACGAAGTATAATGAAAAAAAATCTCCTGCATATTTTGGAAAATTCGTTTTCTTTAAAACAAAAAGGTAAATCCGTTATATTCTGTTAATTGAAATCGTTCAATACAAATTTATTAATCCATACTAAATTATTCGTCTTTCAGATAAGTCAAGTATGTTTAACAAAAACTTGCGTTCTTGTGTGAAGTGCATACGAGAGGATGATCCCTTGCGATACGAAGAAGTGATGAACGCAGAATCGGATCTTTTAGGATTTCGATTACATACTGATACCGAATCGGACATATATATCAATGGCGTAACGACGAATGTCGACGGTAACATAACACCTTCGACCGATAAGGAGATTTCAGAATTTCACAGTCCTATGGACATGTCACCGAATTCACCACACGAAACTTTCTGTGATGTTTGGTTTCGTTCAGATTCACATTTTTTATCAGTAAGTCATTTTAACCGACGGTCAATAAATAAGAACGGAAATATACTGGTTGTAGATTGCTAATAGAATGAATTTCAGGAAACTGTCGACCAGTGGCACGAGATGATACAGCCCAAATTATGCGACGCCGAACAAAGATCGACATTTTGTATTCGCGATTATACGTCACGGATTATGGACACTCTGAAGATGAGTGACCAACAAAGAATCAATTTCGATGATGTTATTCAAAAGGAGAGCTCTTATGAGGTGGCCAGATATTTTTTAGCTTCGTTGGATTTGGTGAGAAAGATTATTAGAAGACAAGAAAAATCAGAATTAATCCATCAATTTTTAACGAATCTTATTTTATTGTCAACAGGCTGCGAAGCAAAATATAGACATAAAAATGAAAGAGGATCCCGAGCATAATATAGAAATCGTTCTACATACAGAAGATAAATATTGTTCTAACAGTCAAGCGGATTCGCACGATTAACGAGCAAATTCTTAGTTTTAATAACTGTATAAATGTGTATAATATGTACATTAATGAATTTATGTACCTTCCTTCATCAATTTCGGGAAGGTCTCTATACTGTGATATTCTGCAGCTTTTAAGAAAATGTTTATTATTCGATTCTTTTAAAAGAAAAAGAGAGAAGATCTTATGTATATGTACATGTGTGCATATATATGTATATATACATACAACACATATTTGTGTATTAAATTTTTTTCGCAGGATACCGATTCGTTTCTCTTCCATCTCTCGTTTCCATCCTGATCGTTGAGTTACATTTATAGATGCATATGGAATAATAATTATACGATTCATTGGAAATCTATACATCTCCACCAGGCGTGAAGTTCCAATTTAACTACCGTCGTAGTATTACCGAGTGGTAATTCGCCGCCGAGCGGTTTGTAACGAGCAGTTACGCGAAAGAGACTGTTACAGCGACTGCATGAAATCGATTTTTTTCTCTTCCCTTTTTTTTAATTAAGACTGGAACGTATCCCATTGACACGCGCTCGGGTGTGCCTGTGGCCGTTGAACAAAACGGAGTGTGCATTCATGAACGTTGCGATTGTCCCAGCTCGTCGGTGCACACCACACGCAACGCACGTCTCACACGTGCAATGTATGACAATTGGCCGTGGTGTAATACATAGAGAAATGCTCACGCATGCGTCTCGTCGGATACCGAGCCGACGACTGCATCGGTTCACAGTTTATATATTAGTTTACATTAGGACCACACGGACGGACACCACAAACCGCCGTGTAAACTGCGTTCTCGTTAACGTACCTCGCGAGCGTTTCACTCGCGCGCGCCGAGGAAATAAAGGAATACCGTGTGTGAAATATAAAATTAATATTAAAATAAGCTGTAAGTATTTTTTTTTTCAATGATGAGTGCCACAAAAATATGATCGTCGTTTGGAAAAGTTTATACAAAAGAAAGTTAGCGTTAAGATGAATGTACGACAAACAGGAGAGCGGAGGAGAACATAGGAAACGGAAATGTGAAACGCTCGGATGTTGCAGAAGTTTAATACACAGTCAATTCCGCTTGATAGTAACCAATCAGACGGCACAGATCTATGTGCTTCTCTCCCCCGATCTCTCTCTCCGGCGTGCCAGAGATATTCAATTGAAATAGTTGCGTTCTGCCGCGCATCGCGTCTTCGCGCTATACACGTCGCTGTGTTATCGTTCGCACGTTTGTGTAACACACTGATTGCGTTATTAGCTAACAACAACAATTCGGCGAAAGCGATCGAATAATTTAATTAAAATGATTTTTGAAGACTTTTTTGTTATCTCGTCTTAATCAGGATTTAGTGATTTAGACTGAAAAAATTGTTCTGGTTAAAAAAAACTAACAAAAGGGCTCAAGAATGACATTTTAGTGAGAACAAAAAGAATTTCTGGTCAGATGATAACTAGAAATTCTGATCTCACCAAAGTGCTATTTTTATTGGGTCCTGTTGATTTAATCAGAACATTTTTCTTTATGAGGATTTCATTTGGTATTTTTCGTTAATTTTTTAAAATAAATTAGCGATAATTTTCTCACTCGATAATTTTTTCACTCGATGCACAGGAGGCTTTTCAAACACTTTTCACAGGAGTTAAAAATCTACGTCAGCATGAACAGCAAGAGTGCATTACTGGTGCAACGCTGGATTCTCCAGCCGCGCGTGTTGCTCGTTCTCGTTTTGCTACAATTTATCATTCAGTTTTTCACGTCCGTCTATCTGTATAAGTATATCACGAACGTGGAGAGTGATCTTCGTCGAGTAAAAAGCTTGTATCCGCCAGAGGCTGTGGCTATTCCACGGCGAAGACGCAGCAGCGCGTTGCCGACTTCCGAAGAGAATGCTGTTTCGGATATAGCCAGTCGGGTATGTAAAATAGCTAGAACGTTCTCAAAAATCTACGATTCAATTCTGTGTGAAGCAAAAATTTTTTTAATGAAGAGAGAGAAACTTTGGAAGTTGGAAATTTCCTTATATTAGCTCTCACAAAAATCTAAACAAAAAATATATTATATATATGACAAAATATATATATATATGAACATATTTTATATATAATTATATATAATTGTATATAAAATATGTTAATTTTTTTATATAATTTTATATAATTATATATTATATATGAAATATTTTTTCCCCCGAATTTATTACTCTAATTACTGAAAGCTAGTGATATTACTTGTTTTAAATATTGAAAGCACTAAATATTAGTATTTTTAATACTTAAAATAAGTAGTTAATAACTACCTTCCAGTTAACTATCTTAAATGTTTTTAAGGGCAACGAAAAACAGAAAGCATACAAAATACTTGAATTAAAACTTTACGCAGTTGCACTAATTACATGAAATAAGGGAAAATATACGAAAAAAGAGAAATTATTCTAAAAAATTTTGCTGAAAAAGAGAGATTTCGTGTCTTAATTCCCCAGCATTTAATTTTCGAGATTTCCTAACTGCGGAGGCTTTGACTTGCCAATTTAATTCCTCGAGGATATCTCAGATCTCTCTCCCTTAATATCGCGGGATTGCTCGGGCCGCTCGGTTACAGATCCGAGATGACAAGGAGATACAAGGTACAAAGAAGGTAACCGCCTCCCCGATGGTATCCGGCTCCGCGTCTTCGCCAACGATAGCCGGAGGTCAGGATTGGGTCTGGTTGAACGCCGACACACGAATACAAGTCAGTTCTGTGTGATTGTTAGAACTAGTTACCCTGTTTCGCGATACACATCCTCGTGAATATTCTCCTCAAACTTGCCGAGTTGTGATGTTCCTCGACGAGTTCCGTCATCTATGTAGAACATTACGTGTGTAGAAGATAGCTAAGTATCCGTTACACCTATTTTCTGCATTAAAATGCTAAATTAACGTTACTATCCGGTAAAAAATTGTTCATGAACATCTATAAATATGTATAAACATACATAAACACGCATAAATATTCATAAACATAATATAATTATATATGAAATATGTCCATACATCTTTTTTTTGTGAAATTATTTTTTAATGTAATAGAAATAATAATAGTAACGTAGAAACATTAAAAATAATTAAAAAGGTAATTTTCGCACTATCTGTTTTAGAAAAAAATCAAGTTTGAAAAAAATGTAAAAAAATTATTTATGTATAATTATATATAAAATTATGCATTATTATGTATGAGCAATTACATTTTTCCAAATTTGTTTTTTTTTAAACAAACGTGAAAAAAATGTGAAAATTATTTCTTTAATTATTTTTTATATTTTTATATTATTGCACATTATATTATTATACATATTACTGTTATTATTTCTATTATACTAAAAAGTAATTTTACAAAAGAAAGAAGGATGTATGAACATGTATAGACATATTTCATATATAATTATACACGTTTATGTATGAATATTCATGTGTATGTATGTTTATACATATTTATACATATTCATGCATGAAAAATTTTTTACCGGGTAAAATAATACTACTAAAATAACGATAACATTCATGCAAACACATTCTTGTCATTATTATATTAATTTCAATATAAGAATAAAATTCGATTAAAGAATTAAATATCGCTTATGTATGTAATATATAAGATCATACTTTATATTTTAAATAAAGATATATTCATAGAGATAATTCATTTTTAACTTAAATATTTCAAATATATTGTTACATGAGAAAGAAAATAGCTAAAGATTCCAAAAACTTCAAGATGCTTGCAGAATCAGGCGGAAATATTTCACTACAACAGAAATAACTACAGTATAAAAAATTTTAATATAATATATAAGAAGATTTTATTTTTTCATTTTATACGAATGTCATAAAATCAAGCATTCTATAACGTATCTATTTGTCTGCCTTTCAGTTCGATGCGATCGAGAATTTTTGCCGTTCATCCGCAAAATATTGTCCACCGGGTCTCCCCGGCGCACCCGGAAATCCAGGTCCTCCTGGCGAACAAGGTTTGCCGGGTGTCCCAGGGATGGAAGGTCCGAAAGGACCGCCAGGACAGCCCGGTCATCCTGGTGCCAGAGGATCTAAGGGTGACATCGGTCCGCCTGGCTTCGACGGGAGAGATGGGGTGCCGGGCGAGCCTGGTTTGGACGGCATTCCCGGTAGAAGTGGTTTGGACGGCGTACCCGGGAGCAACGGTAAGCCAGGTGCAAACGGATTGCCTGGATCGCCTGGAAGAAACGGAACAGACGGTACGTTTGAATAATAATTACTTGATAATGTAAATTGCACTCGAAATTTTGATGCGAGAAAATGCACTTTACTGAAGTACTAAAAATTTAGATATATATAAATCTGGATTCGTATCTCTACAGCAAAGTTGGATAAAAATTGCAGCAATTTTGAGATTTTGCAATAATATTGCTGCAAACTCTGTATGGGTAATTTTATTAGATCATTAAAATAATTATGTAGGAAACCCTATTTTTTTCCGTGTACGAATAATAAATTAAAAATTTTATATTAAAATCGCTTCTACAATGCATATCAATATTTAATAATTACAAAATTTTTTTACTTTTTATTATAATATATTTTAATTTAAAAAATGTATATTAAGTATTGCGCGTGAGAGAAAGAGAGAGAGAGAGAGAGAGAGAGAGAGAGAGAAACATTTAATTTAATTTAATTCAACTTTTTAATTTGTTGAATTAAATTTTTTTCTACGTTCCTCTAAATTGTAGATTTAATTTACTAATTTAAGTTTATAAGACACATTGTCTTTATGTCAAAATTTTTACTCTTTAATTAAGTTGTAAATTATGTAATATTACAAACATTAATAGCAGAGTATAAATATTTTTCGTAATATCTCACAAATGAAAGATTGATTAAACAATTTGTATTCATATAGGAAAACCAGGGCAAACGGGACCTCAAGGACCACCAGGATCTCGCGGTAAATAACGTCACTAGATCATTATCATTTCTTCATTTTATAAATATTTTACTAATCAATTTGTTCATGCTTTAGGAGATATAGGTCCACCTGGTCATCCAGGAGCACCTGGAAAGGATGGCAAATCAGGCATACAAGCATACAAAATAAACATGAATGATTACAACGAGAATGACATATTAATACCGCCATCCATCGTAGGTAAGAATTATTTCACTATCTTAGCAAAATCATTGTTTTTTTTCTTTTTAATAAGATATTGAATTATAGAAATACAAACTGCATTTGTTTACACATTCTTTATTACATTTATTATATTATTATATTTTATATTGTTTATACATTATATCATATATGTTTTATATTACCGCAAGACAAATTTAATAATTCTTCATCACATTGATTATCGTAATTGCGTATCTCCTATCTGCATTTTTTATCGAAGATTTCACAATCTTTGAAAATTGATGTTTTACAGAGATTACACCGTCGTTAAACTCAAGTGGCGTGATTTCCGTGCAAGAAGGTAGCAAAATACGACTGAGATGTGCCGCGAGTGGGAAACCTCAGCCTGTTATACAATGGATGAAAGCAGACGGTTCCATGATACCGATGGGCCTTTGGCATGGTATAAACGGACTCTTTAATTCAATCATAAGTAACGAACAGATGGAGCGGAATTAACAAATCTTCCCATAAATCTTGTGACTCTAGCGAGCTCAGTTACGGGCCATACGTTCAATATCAGTCTGGTGAACCGAGAACACATGGGCGACTATATGTGCAATGCTGATAACGGAATACCTCCGGCACGATCCAAGAGATTCAAGCTTCAAGTCAAATGTAAGCATGTTTTAATGTTAATTAAAAGGAATATACGTACATATTTTTTGATATAATATATTATTATTTTGAAATCATAAAATAAAAATTAAAGTTATAGTTTATATAATAATATTGACGATAAAATTTCTTACATAATAAATTAAAAAGAATAATATATATAAATATACTATAAAATAATAATATATAATTTTATAATATATAATATAAAATAATATTATAATAAATAAATGTATATTTTATACATTTTAAACAAATTTTTATGGAAAACTTTAGATACTTTAGACCTTATTAATTATTACTTTATTCTATAATTTCATATTTTAAAATGCTGCATATAAAATTTCTTTATTCTACTTTTTACTTTTAATATATGTATATATTTCATTGTAAATGCGAAAATTGCGCGATAGTAATGTCTTTAAAAGTTTTAAAAAATTTCGCATGTGATAGCGAGATTACACGCATAAATATTTTCTGAGTTTTAGTATTATTAGAATAACTCGAAAAGAAAACTAGTTTTGCACGAATCAATAGGCACAGATGTGGGTAAAATTGATAATCGATCGCGTTCCAGTTGCGCCATTCATTCGTATACGCAACCAAGTGGTACTTGTACGAAACCAAAATCCAGCGACATTGGAATGCGAGGTGGAAGGCTTTCCCGAGCCGGTGGTATATTGGGAACGCAGTGATGGTCGCCGCCTGAAAATGTCGGATAAGTACAGAACGGAGGTTTACGATAGGCGTGATAATTACAAGGTAACCCGTTGAATTCGTATTCGTGGACTTTCGTCAAATTCGCGCACGTTATATCGCTTTTTACGCGATTTTCTTAGAGCTTCTTTTTTATTCTTTTTTATTTCATTAAATAATTTGCATTTTATCGTATATATAAATATCGATAATAAATCATTCCTGTTCGTCTGCTATACGTTAACAACAAATGAGATGACTTACAATACGTGAAACTATTTTGAAAAGCTGAAGATGAAGCTGAGAATCGCGAGGGTGACTACGTCGGATCATGGGACTTATCACTGCGTGGCAAAAAATGATTTTGACACTGTCAAGGGATCCTTTATAGTAGACGGTTTGTCTTTTACTTTGTATTACCTTGTATTTCTCCTTGCATTAATAATAGAATTCTAAAGAGCCATTACGGAATTACTAATTAATTACAACATGAAGGATATAGAAGGAAGCCTCCGAGTTTGTGAGGATGTGCACTGTTATTCTACATTATCTTATAGCATAATATTTCCAGACAAAAAATATAATACACTATTATTTGCATTTCCAATTCAAAATGAAACAAGAAAGATAGATATAAAATATTAATAAATAATATACAAATAAAAATATTAATAAAATGTTACAAATTCTGAAAAGCACATTCTATATCCATTGTATAATTTGAAGATTTTCTTGAGATTGGAAATTTAAGGACTAATTCTGTAACTCTTAACGACAATCGTTGCGCAGATATTATGTAGAGTAAAAAAGCTGCGCAATGACATCAATGACTGTAGTTAAGAGTTATAGAATCGGCTTCTTTATTTTTTTCAACATAATTTTTTTTAAGATTGATCCTAACGCCCTCTCTAGAAAATAATTCTGTTAATCAAATTTTCTAATTAATGATAATAAATAATGCTAGACGACATAAAAGATGTCGAGAAATACAAATCAGGAAAGGAGGAGCACATAACATATGGTCATCCTATGCCCATGAGCATTGATCAGGAGCAAGAATTGTGCATCCCTACGCAAGAAACCTGCACGTGCCCAAAGTGCACGTACACAGATATAATAGACCATCTGCATGTTCAACCATTGAACGATATTAATATTATGCGACTACCGCTGCGGTCAACCGGTACGTTTAATCAATTCTAACTAATGTATTCCAACGGCGTTCTTGCGCAAGGTAGATCAATTAATTCTAGAGGTGCAAAGCTTTGGTGTAAACGCATACGTAACGTAATGTACATTTCCCAATATAACATAGGTTTAATATATACATTATATATATACATTATATATATAATACATATATACAATACATATACATTGTATATGTACATACTTAGCAAAACGCTGCAAAATGATATTTGTCGAAAATTCTTGTTAATCGATACAATAAACAAAAACAAAATAAGAAACTAATAATGTAAAACAAAAAGGATATCTTATCGATAATTCTTTACAAATTTATTAGTAACATATTTTTATCTTTATGAAATAAATAGAAATTAAGAAAAAATATTGATCTCGAATGAAGCGCTGCCATCCAGTCACTTAAGTCACTCTTTGTCACCTTGTTTTTCCTGAACGAATATGAGATTTCTAAAATGTAAGCGTTCTATTTATGTTTTTGTTGTCTCATCCGATTACTATTCACTCACTGTTGTTAACTGAGTATTAGTCGGTAAGTTAAGTTTGTCTCTTTTAAGTTTCAAATAGATGGAACTAAAAGGCAATATAATTTTCGTATAAATTACATATATTTTTCGTAGATTTAAAGAACACACGTTTTTGTTTTTTGCAGCAGTTAAAAAAAATTTTATATATTTTTTAATTATCTGATGAGTGTATTTATCTCTTTTCTTTATTTAGATAATATAATATGTTGCTGCGTTCGCATTGACGCTCACATTGTTTGTAAGAATGTGTCTTTATTTAATATTTGATTAACAACAAGAATAAAATGAAGCTTAAGCATGAGCGCCAAAGCAAATGTAATTATATGTTTGATTTAGATAAACCAGTGAAGAAAATAAGAGTAAATGCTATTTTTCTTTCGCTTAAATGTCCTTATTATAATTAATCTGAAAATTTGATAAGTAGTGTTATTTTTAGTTATTATATTAATGCCTGAAGGGTTTTTCACGTTTTCAGAACAATTTGCTGAACAATTTTGCTAAAGTATCTAAAAAATTTAGCTAAATACAGATTTAAAAATAAATTTATTGAACCGTGAAAATAATTATGCAGAAAATTCAAGCATGATGATCAGTACTGCAAAATAGTTTTCAGCTTGAGCAGTTTTAGATATATATTTAGATAATTTTTAAGATACTTTAGCATTATTCTTTTTATGCATAAAAAGTAATCATTATTTCACTTTTTTTGACTTGATGATCTGGATAGTCGCGCTGGAAAAAAATATTTAATATTTAAGATATAAATTTTATAAATTTTATAAATTTTACGCGACTGATTGAATTTATTTTTGATTTAATTTTTAATTTATCTACCTTCGTACGAGCGTGTACATATGGCAGGTTAAGTACACAGTGGAGAACTTCCCCTCCCCCCGTGAATTAATGACTAAAGGATCGTAATATCGCGGAAGTTTACGTAATTAACGAACTGACGGCACTCTCGTCAAACACGCCCGTAATATCGTGGACTAAAAAACGATCTTTTTCCACGTGAACTCTCCCGACTTAAGGACGTAAAAGTTAATAAGCGATGTTGGTAAATTCGCAGAAGGTTTTATAGAAGCTATAGGAAAACCTGTGCTGAAAGGAAACATGGACGATCACTACGGAAGTTGGATGCACGATGCATTCAACGATATCATGCCTGACAGATTTTGGGTTACTCGCCACAACGATACATTCTACATCTATGAATACAAATCGAAGGAAGACTTCAAGAACAATACGGCGCTTAAGAAAAAATTACCCTATGCTTTCCAGGTTGGCAACTTAAGAATAACAAACAACGAGATGCCTTTAATTATACATGGAAGGAACGATTTTGCTGAAAAATTTAAAAATTTAGCTAGATTTCGATTTGAAAATAATTTTGAATTATTAAAATAATTAAGTAGGACGCTCAAGCTGATTATTAATGGAATGTTGAAACTTTTTGTAGCACTACTCATCGTACTCGAGAGTCCTACATTACTTTGATGATTCAAAATTATGTTTAGATCTTTATCTATATAAAGGACCTTTCTGATCAAAATTATTCGTAAATTTTTTCGGTATTCGTAATTTTTCAGTATTCAAATGTTTACATAAATTTTGTAAATTACGTAAATTTCCGACATTTTTAAAATTTTTGATTAATTTTAGAACTTTTCAGAAAATTTCTTGAACTTTTTATACAAATTAAAATCTTTTGGAGAAGAAAACCTATAACTTTTTTAGACTTCACATTTCCTTTCGTGTACGTGAAAATAAAGTCATTCCACTGGAATCCAATTTCCTATATAATCAGTGCGGAATTTCTTTTAGATATTTTAATAAATCATTCTTTTATTCACGAAAAAAATTTTGCTGAAGAATCTAAAAAATTAGCTAGATTCTGATTTGAAAATAATTTTGTTGGACCATTAAAATAATCAAATAATACTCAAATTGATTGCTAGAATATAAAACTTTTTACATTATTTATCATGCTTGAGAGTTCTAGATAATTATTTTGATGATTCAATGAAATTATTTTCAGATCAGATTGTATTTAACTAAATATAATTTTAAATACATATTCAGCAAAATCGTATAGTTACAAAATTTCCAGAGTATTAAAAGTAACTGTAAAACTACAATAAAATAAGGGTACATATTTTCGTTAGAAAATTTTAACGTCTAAACATGAAAAATGCCTGAAGCGAGAATTGAGCTTGCGGTTGACATTTTTTTTTAGGGTAACGGACATGTAGTTTACGATAAATCGTTTTTCTACAATCCCATTCATCGATCGACGGTCCTTCGATACGATCTCTACGCGCCCTCGGATCATCAGAGATGCAAACCGGTCTCTTCCGAATGCGAAATGCAGCTTCCGTGCTTGGAGGTCGACGGCCAAAACTACCTTTATACGCGCAATTTTACCTACACGGATTTCAATGTAGATGAAAATGGTAAAATCTGCGGGACAGACAAATATTCAAGCTCTACATATAAAGTTGAATAATTGAGTGATTGAAAATATTTATTTCCACATAAAACGGAACCATTGTAGCGTGACAATATAATATACGGCGTTTCTGCAGGTTTGTGGGTTATTTACCCATTATCCCCTAATTGTAGTGGTAAAAATACGGTGGTAGTGAAAATGGATCCCACTAAAATGATCATTCAATACGCGTGGAATATCAGTATCGATCACCGTCGTTTTGAAGAGATGTTTATTGCAGGAGGCGTGCTTTATGCTATACGCAGTGTCACCGACGATACTATGGAGATACGGTAACGCGAGTGACGAATTGCTCTTAAAACTACAATCGTATGCAGTACACATATCCCATAAAAATTCTTGGATATTTCGATTTTCAATGTTTTCTATTATCTTTAATATCACTTTTAATCTTTATTTCCAACAAATAGATAACTGCTATAATGATTGTAAATAACTGCTAATATACAATAGATAATACATATATGTAAATGTACTCTTTTTACATCTATGTTATGAATTATATTCAATATTTGTTGTTTTATCGAACTTTTGAAATCTCACTCTTAAGATTATGCCTGTTTCTATTAATGTAGATTAACTTTAATCTCAAATTGTTCTTCATTTTTTTTTAATTCTTACAATTAGAGAGAGAGAGAGAGAGAGAGAGAGAGAGATGAAGGATTAGTTGATTACACATTTATAGAAATGGGCATTCAAGATTGGAAATTGAATCATTCTTTTTCCGATTCAATTTTCATTCTTCAGAGTGAGATTCTACTCCAAAGAATTTAGAGTGTGGGATTGTGCCTTTATTACTTTCAAAATATCGTTCCTTTATTTTAACAATGACATATTTTTAAAAACGTGTTTTCAAGTTATTACACGAATGAGTTAGGTAAATATTATTCTAAGACTTTAAAAACAAGACCGTTTATATGAATAAATTAAACTATAATATGAGACAGCCAATTAAATATTACTCTATTATTAATTATTATTAAATATTATTCTATTATATTTAATATTATTCTACTAATCATTAAAATTGAATTAACTTCATAAAAAATTATTAAAATATTATAACTTAAAAGATAGTTTAGAAATATTTTAAATCCTTAAAAATCTTTAAAAAAGGATAAGATTTCGTGAAATGAAAATGATAAAAATTTGATTATGTTAAGATAATTTATTCCTTTACGATATTATTTGATTAATTAATAATTTATGTCAAATGAAGAGAAATAATTTTCTTTGTTTTTTAGAAATTTAATTTTTTAAATTGTGTCACTTTTAAAATAAGGGGGCGATACTCGAATAATTTCATGAAATATTTGTATTATTTACTTGTACTTGCTCCTTTTTGACTTAAAAATTATTATTTGTAACTCGACCGAATTTCTTAGATTCGCCTTCGATCTCTACAAAAATACGACGCTGGATGTAAACTTGTCGTTTACAAATCCGTATCACAAAACCACGGCAGTTAGTTATAATCATAAGACTAAGGTACGTGCTTTACTGAGATAGAATCTTCTACTATTTTGTTGTTTCGCGTTCGTGTAATCCATTTCATTTTAGGAGTTGTATACGTGGAATAAAGGCAACCGATTAGCTTATCCCGTGAAATGGCAGGAGGTTGAGAAGGAATCATCTTCACGATACACACATGTACCTCGAAGAAACGCACGTAGGAGCATCACTAATCGCCGCGAGAACGTTAATTAAACAAGTTTGACGTGTAACGAGTTCTCTCCCTTCGAGCCTTCTCGCGAGCGTATTTATCTTGTAACACGTGCCAAAATAAAACAGTTTAAACGAGATTAGTCAGTGTAATTATTGCTTGTTAACAAATTCAGAAATTATAATGATGCTAAGAACCATCAGATTTACATTTAAGTACGTCATGGTCATGCAAAATAATACAGAATCATGTATAATCGTAACATAATTTTTAAAATTGTATTTTTAAGAGGATATGTAATAAGGACATAAAAATATATATAAGAGAAAATGCGTATAAGCTTTTTTTTTAAAACAATTAGTTGTCGTTTATCGATAGCCTTATAACACTATTTACATATAGCATAATTTCATATATTCTTTTACTCAATTAATAACAGAAAATTTAAATTTAAAAAATTTTAAAATAAAAATTTTAAAAATAAAATCATTATAATTGCTAATTGAGAAGAGAACGGAGTCATGGCACTCAGTCGGACCGATTACCTTACAAGAATTCTAAAAAGTAATATATACTTTTTATTTAATGTAATATATTACTATTTAAAGTAATATATTACTTTTTATATTACTTTTTATTTCAAAATTAAAATTTATCTAAAATATTTTATGCACATATGAATAACTACAAAAAAGATATATTTGATGAAAATTTTAAGTGATAATTCATGTAAGAAATTATGACATTATAAAATTAGCATACGTAATTGCATACTTAAATGCATGTATACCGTAATTTATGCAATAATCGGATTTTTCAAAACTTTCATACAACAAAAAATTAAACATAATTGTCTGTCTTTTTTATTTTCTGAAATTTTTTTTGGAACAGCTTGTTGATGATTGTTCTGACCTGATAAGCTACTGATAAACATTATTTTCTTATATCGGTAAATAAAAATTTAATACATTTAATAATTGTTTTAATAGTTTTTCTTCAAAGTTATGATCCTATTGTCTGATTCTGCAACAAATTTGAGAAGAATTCAATTTGAAATTAATATATTAATAAATTTTTTTGATTACTACCATCCTACTGTTTCCCACATTTCATTTATAATTAACAATGTTGAACAATTTAAATAATTTTGTTAACAAGGGGAGACTTCGGAGTAACCCTCACCAATTTCAATGAAATTTGGCAAAATTATAGAATGTGTTCCCTTGAATAAAAATCACCTCTCATTTGAGCGTAGATCATTTACTGTTTCCGAGATATCTCAATTAAAATTGGCAACGGTATTTCCAGATTAGAACATTCGAGTA
>Ga0157363_1001008_pt1 | contig 22688 bp, 8 predicted proteins | sample AttsexASBM1_FD_111477 | JGI IMG/M metagenome (GOLD analysis project Ga0157363, IMG submission 111477) | Fungus gardens microbial communities from leaf cutter ant in Ribeirão Preto, State of São Paulo, Brazil - Atta sexdens ASBM1 | ecosystem: Host-associated > Fungi > Mycelium > Unclassified ... | reverse complement strand
TTTTTTAAAAAAAATAGAAAATTTATTTTTTTTATATTTTTTTATATTTTTATATATATTTATATATATATATATATATATATATATATATATATATATATATATATATATATGGACAGAAATAATACAAGAGAAAATAAATATATAAATAGACACATTTTATATAATTATATACATTTATATTTAATTATATGTATAAATATTTTTTACCGGATTATTTTAAAATCTATAAATTAATGCTTCAATATTACAATTAATTAAATAGTTATTAGACGGCATTAGATATCGAAAATTAGTCTTATCGTGATAAGTTATAATACATCAGTATTATATAGTATTTTCCTATATGCAATATTTACTCTCAGTTGAAAAGTGTTACTTCGTCACTGGTGACTGGAGTAGAAGAGTACGAGAGACGACGCGCGACCCGAAGCGCAGAGTAGCTCGGGATAATCGCTGAGACAGGCGCACCGCTGGCTTGTGTCCAAGTAGTAGTGCCTCTATCGGCATCAACGAGCAGTATAGTGGCAGAGACTGTACCATCACCTCCACTCAAAAGCAATCGACGGCAATAGATAATAATAGAAGTACGGTGGTTGGACAATTTACAAGTTTTTCGATTGTTTCACAGCTTCTCTTCTTGTGTCACTCTGTCACTTGACTGATAGCTGCGTGATATATTAGTAACGATGAAGTGATCATTTCTGCCCAGATAACCAAAGGTTTGTTGTTTGCCATGTTTTTTCATATATTTTATTTGTTCCTTTGTCGAACGTTCTTCATTATTCAAGTATCCGAATCCTAATATGATATATCCGAAAAGTAAAAATATCATGCACCCTCGCATTTGTACCCTAACGCGCGCAATTGTGCCATAGCTTAATCGATAAGCACACACAAGGTGTCGATTGCAGCGCCCAGTGGAAAAAGTGGTAGTTAGTATTATTGCTATCTATCTGACTATCATCATCAACATTGTCATTGTTGTTGTTATCATTATCATCATTATTGTCACCATCATTATCAATGATATTGTCGTCGTTATTGTTGTCATCGTAATTGTTTCGTCATAATTGTTATCGCTATTGTTATCACCATTATTGTCATTCTTGTCATCATCATCATTGCTGTCGTCATTATCATTGAAAACATTGTCGTTATCTTCATTGGTATCGTCGCGCTGTTATTGCTATTGTTTTTGTTATCATATTATTATTGTCATTTTTGTCATTATTTACATCATCGTCATTATTATTATAACTATATCGTTACAGATATCTTTGTTATCATTACTATCGTTCCTTACTATTAATCATCGTTATTATCGCAGATATTGTGACCTTGCCAGGGCAGCGTGAAGAGATGCGACATTCTAATGCAATGCACGACGACGGGTTTCTTCGACCAAATGGCGGTCATATTTGAAGCTGAAGGAAGAGAAAGGTGAGTAAGAGTAGATATACATATGTACGGAGATCAATGCTTTCAATGCTACTCGCTTTGCATACATCTTTCGTCTATTTCTGTATAATAATATGATATACCATTTATAGTCATGACATTGACATGATTGTCGAAATTTTCCCTAAAATCGATATTCAGGTAATTCGATTGTGAGACTATTCTCGTATGTCGCCTCGACTATTAGCTAGTCATCTTTCATCATTGTATTGTTTATATATTTTCTTAAAATATACGTATTACTCCAAAATCGGTTTTAAAGTTCAATTTTAATACTACGAGAATCAATTGTTTAAAAAGTTTGTACTAAAATTATTTCCTTATAATTATTTAGTAATGATTTGAAATTGGATTTATGCATACATAGAATAAAAAAAATATAAGAGATGATATTAAAACTAAAAAAAAAAGTTTAGAACTCAAGAAATAAAAATATAAAAATAATCATATCAATATGGGTCGAATTATTCAGTTTTAGTATCATATGAAAATGCTTATCGCTATATTTGCGATTTCTTTAAAGTTATCAGGCTGATAACTTTATAGATCATAAATGCGCTATTGAAAAATTTGGATTATTTTGTAAAAGTAAATAATTATCGCTAGATTTACGATTTCTCTTACAATGAGAGCTATCGAGCGCAGGGAGATCGTCGCTGACGATCTGATCATTAGTGTAGTGTTGGATAACGATAAGCAGATGACTCGTTTTTATCGTGAAAGATTGTTTTACGAATTTTACATTCAAAAAAATATTAGTATTAGTGAAATTCGCTAAATTTTAGAGGATTTTATTCTTACATACGGCCTCAAGAAGAATCCTCTGAAATTAAAAGAAAAATATACTAAACACAATATTTTTTCGTCTTGCATCTATAATACAAATCTTGCTGTTCTTAATAACAATTTCTTTTTGCATACAGATTATATAACATTGTTTTAAGAGATATTTACATATATAAACGGTTAATCTCCAATTTTAATAGTTTTCTTGTTAAAATATTATTAATTTAACATTGCATTTCAAAAGCAGTAAAAACGTATGTTTCAGAAGCTCAGGAGGCATATTATACGGAGGAACTTTAAAGTCTCCAGGAAGCTTTCCAATTCGATTTGTATATTCTTATAAAATTTGTGAATGTCTTTTTCTTACGAATAGAGCGTCCATCTCATGATGCAACTGTGTATTTAGCTCTTAAATTCGATCTACTAGCCCAATTTACATAAGACGCAGAACGTGGATTACGCGAGTCATAAAACTAGAAATTAACCTAATGTATTTTAATTATAATAGGTTGTAGAGTGCAGAATGAAGTTGGGTGAACTTCAACTTTCGCGTCCTGTGCGTTCTATGTATTGCGGTCTGCGATTTATTATGTGGAGTCTACAATAGAAGTCGTAGCGATCGTAAAGTCTTAAGTCGTAGAAAATTGATCAATCATAGTCGATTCTTCTCAGATTCGTCTGTGATTAGTTAATTTTCTATGACAAGATTCTACGACTGCTACTTTTATTGTAAATCCCATATTAAGCGTCATCTATACTGAACAGTAGCAGTAGAGGCTATACACGTCGGGAGTAAGCTGATTTTCCAATCAGAAATGGTTGATCGATTAACGTCAAATCAATATTAATTCAATATTGATCGACGTTAATTTGATATTAATCGATCAATCTCTTGTAGTTAGGGATGTAACAGGGTGTAGAGTAGTCTGTAAGCGAAATAGATTTCAATCATTTCACTAGAGGAATTCTTCATTTATAGCTCATGCGTCCACTTTTTTATAGATGCATTACATGCTCTATAATGTAAGACTTTTTGCTTAGAGAAAATGTTAAAAGGAATTCGATCTTGATATGTCAAGGTGAAGATAATTGAAGCTGACTCTCTAGTACTAAATATTTATTATCATTTTTCATTTATAACATGATAATATATGTGCGCTCCGATGTCTTTTTTTTCAGATAATGACACAGCTGAATCATCGATCGATCGGTTCGATGAAAGGAATCGAACGAATTTACGAATGAAGTTGAAAAAAAACGCGGTGGACAAGGAGGAGGAGGACGAAGAAGAAAAACACAAGATAGAAGTCATTCATTCAATATCAGACAAACGAACAAGAATATTAACATTAATGCTACGAAAGATAACTGCTTTGCAATCGCGTTGGTGGTCGACAATTTGAACTTGTCACTTCGTGTGTCCGATGCTGAACGAAAGACTTGAGGCGGACAATACATTGGCGGACGGGGAACGTAATGTTAGTGCCGTGGTTACCGGTCCGACATTTTCATCGTTATCGCCGTCGTGTACGGTGCCCTATATCGGCACCGACCAAGACTACGTGTTCGAAGGTGGCGGTATGTCGATGTTGCAGCAGCTTGGTGCAGGCGGTCGCGGAAACACCGATTGTATTAGTGGCGGAGATCTCGGGTTCAATGCATCGATAGGAGGATCAAGGACTGGATTAGGTGGTGGAATAGGATTTGGTGGAATCGGTACTGAAGGAACTGCGGGAGGAATTGCAGCAATGGGTGGAAGAGGAGGAGGAGGAGGAGGAGGAGGAGGAGTAGGAGGAAGTGGAAATATGAATAAGGAAGTTCGTTATGCTCCATTCGTATCATCTGTAGGTCCAATCAGTACCGTAGCCCCAATAAATCTGCAGTCTTTACCGCCTCCGCCGCCACCTCCACCACCGCCTCCACCGCCGCCGCCGCCGCCATCGCCGCCACCACCGCCACCGCCCCTGCCGCTGCAAATGCAGCAGCAGCGTGCCTTTTCCAAGTCGATGACATCCCTACCACCGGAGCCGTTCATGATTATGCGTTCAAAAGCTTTAAATCGGCGCGTTTCAATTAATGTTGGTGGCGTGAAGCACGAAGTACTCTGGCGTACTCTCGAGCGATTGCCACATACGCGCCTAGGTCGACTAAGAGACTGCAATACTCATGAGGCAATAACTGAACTCTGCGACGATTATTCTTTAATCGACAATGAATATTTTTTCGATCGACATCCTAAATCATTTAGTTCAATTCTTAATTTCTATCGTACTGGCAAGCTTCATCTAGTAGATGAGATGTGCGTGTTGGCGTTTAGTGATGATCTCGCATATTGGGGTGTGGACGAGCTCTATCTTGAAAGTTGCTGTCAGCACAAATATCACCAACGTAAGGAGCACGTACACGAGGAAATGCGCAAGGAGGCAGAGTCACTTCGACAACGTGAAGAAGAAGAATTCGGTGAGGGAAAGTGCGCTCAATATCAGAAATGGTTATGGGATCTTTTGGAGAAACCAACCACCTCCATTGCGGCACGGGTGAGTCGGATTGTAGCTTGAAAACCGATTTGCGCGTGTATGAGTATAAGCGACAGAAGACAATGCACACGAGAAACGTCGCGCATCGTCACCTGCTCTATCGTGTATGCATTTAGACAGGATGTCTTATTGTTAGTCAAAACAGAAAACAGTAATATGATTATATGAGTTGTCAGTTATTTTTTCTTTTATAATTTCTGATTTTCTATTATTATTCTTCTTGTGTTGCTTTTGATTTTATCTCACATTATTTCACATTTGCTTGATATTAGTTACTTTCTCATTCTCAATAGGATACAGTATGTAATCACACAAATGTGACGTAATGTTGTTATAAATTATTAATAATTAATACATATAAATAATTAATACATCCGAATATTATTTTTTTTACATAACTACAACAATTTTTATGTTAATTATAATTTAAAGAAGAAATTTATTTTATTATTTAAGTAATAATTAATATTTAAGATAATTATGAAGTTAGGAAGTATTTTAAGAAAAAAAAAATATTATCGTTAAATCATTAGATATCAAAATTTATTAGAAAACTTCTAATATTGATCCAATTTTCATGGAACATCTTGTTATAAATCACGAGAAAACAATTTTGAATTTGAACTTTAAATTGAATCGTTAGAGTAAAGACTCACGGAATTCGCTACTGAATTAATTTAAATTATTAAAAAATCATAACTAATCAGATCATTAAAAATATCATTATTTAAGTATTTTTACAATGTATAGTGAGTGATGGTTAAAAATACATTAAAAAAGTATCAATAAAGTTTCAAATCTAATTAGCTATTTAAATGCTATTTATCTTTAATTTATGAAAAGTTTATGAAAAGTCATTATTTTGGCAGTGTTTCAAATTTACTGCCAACGCTGAAAAACTACAGTTTACGTTATAGATTTTCAGTACTGGCAGTCAATTTTGGAAAAGAGTCTATATGCGAGAAATATTGTATTTTCGTATTACATCTGACTTTCTCTGATTGAATTCTATTCAATGTATTCTATCTCTATCTGAGAAACATTGAAAAATTACAAAACAATGAAATTATTTATATGTTTGGCACAATGTTGTTTTTCACTATTTGTATTGATTGCATCGACGATCTTAATTATCTGATAATAATCTGATTAAAAAATTAATTTGTTGAAATTATCATTATTGATGTAAATTGTGTGATATAATACTATAAATTATATAAATTTCATCTAACGTCTTATAAATTTATTGTTTATATATATTTATGTTATTTTACTATTTTACTTACTTTAAGGAAAGGTGTTCCCGGGTGTTCCCTCCGATTTTAATGCAACTTATTGGGTTTGTACCATGTTGTGTAAGAGATAAAATATTCGAGTTTTTATCAACAAACATGTTTAAAGAAGAAATCAGCCTATATTTTCATTTTTTGATTTAACTTCTAAACGTATAATAATATAATTTCATAAATATACAAAATATGTCCCCCCCCCCTTTCCCCCCTCCCTCCGTAAGTAGATAGAGCGGATTCACTGACTCAAAATTTATCATTTGCAATTTTCATAACTTTAGGATATATTAATTTCTAAAGATGATTGAATAAGAGAGCACGTATCTGCGCGGACTACTGCCAAGTGCATGCCCATCGGTCGTAGTCGCTCGTTGCGCGGGGAGGGATTACTAGGTGCGTCCATCAGGCAATCCTTACACAATCTAGGTGGATGTGTCTTCGAGATTTCAAGGTGATCTTTATTTTTTTGAATAGAATTATATAGTTTTTTTTTATATAATATGATTTTCTTCTAATTATTCTACATTTAAAAGAGTAAGATAGAAATACCCTTAAAAAATCAATAGTTTACGAGTTATTTTATACTTTATCCTGACACATATTGACATGAAATATTAAATATCTCTTAAATTAATAATTTTTTGATAATTGTTAATATTTTTACAAATAGAATAATCAAATGAATTAGCTGATATAAAAAAGACATACAACTGCTTATTTAAAAAATTATCTGTTTTACCTTTTTAAAGTAACTATTTTTTTTACATCGTATATCGTTCAAAAATTATAGCTGAGAAACGAATTTGACCGGTTTTATTTTTTAAACATGTTTGATTGCCGATAAAGAAACATGTATCGGATATTTTTATCCTACAAACCAAGTTCGTTAAAATCGAAGAGGGACATACTTAAAAGTTTTTCCTTAATTAGTTTGACATTTATATATTACTATTTTATATATTTTATATATTTTATATATTTTATATATTTTATGTACAATTAGTTTAATAGCATAATTGAATTTTAGAAGACATTATGTTTGTTTTGTGATTTTTTTACTATTAGAAGTAAAAAAATATTTTATTTTGTGAATTATTTGTTTTTTTTTAATACATAAGCTGTAAATATATTATACTTTTGTATATTTTTTAAATGTATATTTAGTTACAATAAAACATTTTCTTTGAATTGATATGTATACTATAGTTTTCGATCTGTATTATCTCGAATTAAAAATGGTGAGTTGGGGTTAGTTGTTATCTCGATCGAGGAAGATTGTTACGGTGTAACAATTAGACTTTTAGATATACCATCCCTGAAATGCATACACTCCTCAGGTAGCTCCTAATCATCATACACTCGAGATGCCCAAATATATAATAAAAAAAAAACCGGGATTAAAATATAATTATACCCGTTCAAATGCAACCTTCTGGGAGCCCCGATCTTTCGCTTGGTCTTTCCGACTCGACATTAAGCGTGATCTCGCAACGGCGCAGAGGCGCTGCGACGCCATAACAATTCTGCCACATAATTATATATATATATATATATTTTTTTTTTATTTCGAGTTTTATAATAATACTTCTATAAATTCGCGAATATATTATACATATTTATATGACACATAAATTTGCTATGGTAATAATCATGTTTCGAAAAATATATCGGTTAGTATATTATTTGGTAAAACTATGAGAAAGAGAAAATCCAGTTTCAATAAATTTTAATTACGGTATGTATTATTATGATTACGACTCAGAATAACTTTCATAAACTGCTATACATTATTCACTAAAATTTATGTCTGTTATTAATAAAAAAAGTAAAATATTATTAAATCCTACTTTAACAATAATACAGGTATGTCAAGTTTAAAATCGAAATCGATGAAACTGAGTCTTCTTTTAAGCAAATTGATTAGAAATGCAAAATAGGAATATTTGATTTGAACTCTTTAAAAATTAAGTTAAATTTGTAGAATTATTTCTATTGTATAGTATTGAATAAATATGATGATTTATTAACACAATACATTATATGCACGGAAGAAGAATTAAATTACGTCATGTTGATGCAGCCGGTTCTTAATTATTAAATTTTAAGATTGATGACGTGATTTTTTTATCATGGCATATATTAGATGATTCGCGACGTTTCCCCTTTCATATAAAACTTTCCTTACATCCGTCTCAGAAAGAAACTCGTATTATTAATTTTTGATTAATTGACCTTGTATTTATTTATTGCGCATTTATTCTGGCTTTTTGCACGCGTATTAATAAGGATCCAAGTATCGAATAACTTTATGTAACACATATACATAAGGACTCAGAAGCATTTTGAACATGAGCCAAATTCATTAATTGTCACATTTAAATTCTTATTTAACGTTAATACTTTTAGACAAACTTTTGTTTGCATTAATCGATATATTCACGCTTGCAGTTTTTTTTGCAGGAGTGAGCCTTTATTAACTTTACAAGCAAAGGTATTATTAGATCAATATTCAATACAATATCGATTCAATGTAATTCGCATATAGGTGAACAGATTAGAAAGAACATATAACTTTTAATTCAATTTTTTTAACTTTTAATTCAATTTTATTTTAAATTATTTTATTATAAATTATTTTATTATGAGGCACTCAATCGATAAGTTGTAATCGATTTCGCTGACTTTCTGAAACATTTATAAATTTTATTGCGAATAAATGATAGTCTAACAAAAATTTTGAATTACTTAATATTGTATATTTTTGCATTTTATAAGTTTTTATAATAATACTTGTTAAAGTATTTTTATTAATATTATGTTTATCAGACAAGAGCCAAGTATAATATTAATCATTAACAATGATGTATGTATTTATAATGATATATGAACATTTGATAATAAATGATCTTAATATATATGATGATATAGGAGAATGTGTAAATAATTTTTTTATTATAATTATTAAAAATATATAAAAAGTGGTACACAATGAAAAGAATAGCATGCTTAAAGTTGCAATAGATCGTCAATAATTCAAACATATTTTTGAAAATGTACTTAATACAAATATACCTTGAAAAACTTAAATAAGTTTAAAATTTGTGTTTTAATTGCACTTTTAATTGCATTATAACTATTAATCTGATATATTTTTCTGATCATACCTGTTTTATTGAAAAAAATCTTTTACAACATTATTTAATTATTTGATTAAATATGAGTAGAAAGACAACAAAGCTTTTAAAGGCTTATCCTGAGAAAATAATTTCTATGTGGTCATGCAACAAAATCGAATTCACGTGAATCGATTGAGTGTAATTCGTAAACCAAAAAATATATCAATTTATTTACATTCTATTTAGTTTTAGCATGCTAATTAGTATCATAGTGTTTTACTTTAGTATTGATTTTATAGTATTTTACTTTTATCTAGATAATCTTATATAATATATTCGCTGTCATTTTAGTGTAAATATATAGGCACTGTAGTTTTGCAAATTTTTCAACATTTTAATACTGAAAAATATATATACGCTATCTATATATATATATATATATATATATATATATATATATATATATATATATATATATATATGTATATATCAGTGTTAAAATGTCAAAACATTTTTTAAAACTGCGATATATATACACACACACACACATGTATATGTATATAGTACATATATGTATGTATACACATATATATTATAGGAAAAATATAATTTTAATATTTATTATATTTTATATATTTATATATTTTTACTTCTAGGTGAAGTTATTCAACATAATACTAATCTGTCTTTTTCTCTATCTGTATCATTAGCTTCTAATCCATAGTTTGTATTTATCCCAAGCATAAATGATCATCGTGTTATGTAATCGGCTACCGATGATAATGGGAGTGCTTTATATGCGATTACCAGGTATCACGTTGATTCTTTCTCGACACCGCTCCCTAAGTTATTAACAGTCGCTGCCAGCGAATTCAATTCGATATTGTATATATACACATCTACGTCTTATATGAATCTATATGAAAAGATAAATTTGTTTATAATTTATTTATGTATTTTTATGTTTATAGTAAAACAAATTACGTAACAATATATTAAAATATTTATACATGAACTGTAACAAATTGTTGTAATTCTTTTTTTCATTTTTTCATATGTTAGTTAATAAAGTAAAAATAATGATACTTTCATAAAAATAATATTTTGTTAGTAAGTTTTTATATCTTTTAGAATTATCTATTTTATTCTTTTAAATAAAGTAAAAATAATAGCGAATTACATTTCAAAAATATAAGTAGACAATGAAGTAGAAACTGAAATAGAAACCTTTAAAGTTAATTTTAGATTGATGAGCTGGTTGTTCTATCTTCTTCAAATAAACTACGTAGTAACTTACCTATTACATAAACAAAAGAGTAAAAGAGATAGAATGGAAGAGAATATGAGAGTAAGATACAGATAAGTGAGTTCGAAGTATATTATTTATAGAATAATGGTGGAACAATCTAGTCTAAATCAATTTATTTAAATGAAGAATTAATTTTGAAGTTTTCATTTGTCAACTTAATGTCGAAACAGAACTATAAATTATAATTTATGTAGAATTTTTATCAAATTTATCATATAAACATATTAGTTTAGCATTTATAAATAGTCGAAAAAAAAATAATTTTTAGACATCATGTGTATTATTGTTAACGTAATTACATGTTATAAAAGTTAATAAAGACTGTATCTATCGAAGATGAAATTTAAAAAATATATTAATTAGATATACATTAATCTGTTTCTCTATTGAGTTCGATATCAGTATTTGCAATTATTTGTATTATTTATTATTAAATATTTGTATTATTTATGTTGTACTGGATGCTATAATAATAAAAATATCGTGCTTTAAATAATTAGAATTATGTATTATTTTCTGATTTTGGAAATGTTAAATACTGAGAATAAGAACCAAGAAATAAAAAAAATATTTATTTTAAACTTTAATTCAACATTAAGGTATTATTTTAAATAAAAAATGTGAGCAATAAAAACAAACAATTTTTTATAAATAAAACTTTTGCAGAACATAAATTTATTAATAAACAAATTTTTTAAGTTAATTTTAAATAAATCCTGCAAGATTTTAATTTGTAGCTGTATTATGAAAATATTAGGGTTGGCGATTATTCGAATATTCGAATAGCCAAGATAGAAATACATTGATCCGAGATAAATATCCGATTGAAGCAAAAATCTGTATCGTTCGAGTCTAAATTTCAGATTTCAGATCTGAATTTCGGATTTTAAATCCGATCTGAATATGGATTTTGAATCCGAACCTGAATCTCTCGACACCTTTTTCTATATATATATCAATAATTAGTGAATTTATTCGCTTTTGTAATTTTCACTTTATTTCAAAATATATAATCGACCTGAATCGATTCTGATATCCACGATCTTGATTCGTGAAACATTTTATTCAAATATTCAAGATCCTGATACTCTGATATCTAATATAGATCCGGATATCTAATATAGAATGAAATCGTCAACTCTAAAAAATATAGTTAAAAATAATAAGATAAATAATGGTAAACAATTAAATTTTGACAGAAAAAAATTTAATTAAATTTAATTCTAAGTTTGTAATCAATAGATAAAGATGATGATTGGAATACTATTAACTTAAATAATATTTGCAAAAAACTCATTTGTATAAAAAAATGTGAGCATTGTTTAATATATACGTCATTGTTGATACATCAGATACTGCAATTTTAACATTCAAAAGAATGATTGGTTCAATAACTTTTTCTTGTTTTAATAATAAATATTATCTTATATCGTACGGATAAATGTCTGCATTGTTGATATACTTGACACACCACAAACAATACACATTGCACACACTATTGCTTCGAGATAAAATAATATTTTGAGCGGGATTCATTCTTTCACGTGACACATTTTTTCCTAATTTTTAGAAATGACACTAATAATTTAAAAAATGACCCTAATTCCTAATATATATAACTAATCTCATCGTAACATTCATCCATTAAATTCTTTAAAATAAGTGAAAATCCGGCATTTATATGAATTGACTTTGAAATGACTTCCGAAATTGTTTTTGTTGTCCTTACCTTGCTGCATGCCTGTATGAGAACAATATATGGCATATTAGGGGAATCCAAAAGTCTGTTTTACCGATTAAACGCAATAATTTTTGTACAATAATTACTTTTGTCTTCTTTCTTGAAATTCTAAAATCCTTTTCTAGGATTAAAGTAAGCATTGATACGTCTGTAAAGTGAAGTTTATGTTGAAATTGAAAAATACTATTTAAATTGAGATCTTTTTTTCACCATTTCTGAGTCCAATACAGCGTTAGAGTTGTCAATATCATAACATTTGCTTGATAAGAGCTTTGCAATTGTATTTATGAAATTGCGTATTTATGAAATTCCAGATTAGTAGTTTTCACATGAAAAAAAATAACGTGAAGTTCTTAGACTTAGACGTCTATTTAAAATATTGTCCTTTGAAAATTTATGTATATGTGGGCGCGCGATATTAATGGTCGATGTGTCGCATTTTATTGCTAAAACAGCGATCTCGAAGTTTGAACTTTACTTTAGGATTCTCTTAATGCTTTGAAATCCAGCGTCGCATTATAGTGTATCAATTCTATTTGTCAATATATATCTTTTTCTATATTTTCTCATATAATTCTTTCTCGTCACTTACCTCTAAATTTCCTTTAACAGACCTATATATCAATATTATAGAAATTATCAATTTGTTACTATATTTAGAACATATGAGAGATATAATTAGAGGAGAATGGGAGAATTGCAGACGCGAGGTAAATGCGGATGACATAATATTGTACTGTATTAGAGTAGTGAGTACCTCTCATTTTTCATATCTAATGATAATCTGATACATGTATGCTTAGTACCGTATTATAATACATGGCTGTATTGTAATACATGACATAAAATGTACGCGCTATTTAAGATAAATACCATTATAATACTCAAAGGAAAAGTTAAATAGAGCCAGTGATTATTTATTAATTATAAAAGTCTTTATTCAAAAGACATTGACATTTAAATAACAATGTTAATAATAATATACTATTAATATAAACTATAATTTTAAATAAAAAGACAAAACTGATCTCGTTTGGCAGCGGATAATTCTAGACGGTAAAAGGTTTGTTTTTTATTTAAAATTGTAGTTTATATTGATAATACATGAATGTTAATTATTCTAGTTTAAAAGATAAATATTTAAAGTATCCTTTGAATAAAAAAAAGAATTTTTATTAATTGATAAATTATTGGCAATTTTATTTAACTTTTCTCTGAGGTATCCGCAATTTCCTTCAATCTCCCCTGTAGATGTACTGAGTATATTCTTCAGCCGTAATCCACAAGATCTATAAATCTTTTGTGGATCGAATGGATTGTAAGAGTCAATTGTAGATAGATTGATGAATGTAAATAAAAATCGTAATAGCCTACGTCAAATAAATATAATTGAAATCAGAATGATTAATTTTATGATTTGAAAAATGTGTAGAATAAAATATCTTATATTTTAATATTTTTTTCCATTTATTTAAAAAGAAATATATTCAATTATATTTTTTCCATCTTCGATTTTAACAAATTTTGAACATTTTGTAGTATAAAGATAAGATACCGCCATATCTTCTATTTTTAAAATAAATATTTAATTCAATTTCACTTTAAGAAGAATTATCTTCTTAAAATAAAATTTACATTTCCTTAAACGAAAAAAATATATGAGAAAAATATTGTACACAAAAATTTTGTAATTTATCTAAATAATTTTTATTCTTCTCATCATAATTCAACATATTTTAAAGTAATGCATTCAGATTAAAAAAAGAATGATCATGCACGCATGCGAGAGATTACTCATTGAAAATGGAAAATGATTTCCAATTTCTGATATTTATGCTATTTCAACGTGATTTCACAGTGACTTTATTTGTTTTCCAAAAGAAATTCGAGATGTGCGATCAAAAACACGTTTTTTTCAATATTTTTTTTTTGTTTGATTATAGACAGATAATTTCTTAATTTCAATGATGAATGCTTGATTACTTTTCGTTGACTGATTTCTTCGCTGATTTTAGAGGTGAGTAGCCCCTCGTATGTGTGTGTATTTCAAAATTCATTTTTCTTGCAACTTTTAAAACTTTTAAAAATTTAAATAAAAATTATTTAAAATGCCAAAGAATGTTGCATACATCTTATGTTGGAAATCTATCTATCTTCCGTTGGAATTCATTCCAATTTTAAAGTTATAAACTTAATATACAAAAAAATATAGGTAACAAGAAATAATAAATTTCAACCTATCAGAAACCGTTTATCAGATATACGGTTTCTACTAGGTTGAAATCTGTTTTCCCTATAGTTCCTATAGTAGTGTGCTTTTCAAACATAATAATTCATGAAATGCCGATCAACAATCTCAAAGCGTAAAGCTCTGCAGCAACTATAGTTTAGTTTACAGAGAAGGTCGGAAATTGATAATTTTTAGAATTTTAATGCGAAAATTATCGTGTCTGCAACTCTCTATGAATTTTAACAAGTCCCCAAAAGTCCTCGTTACGTGACTGTAATTTGAGTCTTACTTTAGACTTTCTTAATTACTCATCCACAGAGTTGATTACATCAAATTCCATGATTACATCTCGTAATTCCACCAAATGATTAAGAAACATAATCAATTTTTAATTATAATTATAGTTTTATTACCTGCATTTTACATTCTATTCAAAAGATAGATTTTGTATTATTTTGATATTGCATGCTCTAAGTATTATAAAATATTAATAATATAACCACAGATATCCGCTCATTAAACTAATATTACATCAATAATATTACATCAATGTTATAAATTCTCATTCAATAACATAAATATAATGTAACACATGTTGTATGTAATAGTTACATTGTTGAATAAAAAATTATAACATTATAATATAATGTTACTGATAGTTTACTCAGTGAATAATATTCGTGTTTCCGTTTCACATGTACAATAATACTCTCAAATAGGTTCTATATTTTCTATTTTGTATATATATAACATAGTAATATATAACATAGACTATAAATAATTTATACATGTTCCGAAATTATGAGTTTACTTTCATTCTTACAAATGCAGACTCTACTTGAAGTATTCGTTTAATTGCTAAAATCTCATCTCTATCTCTTCTAAATATATCCTATGAGATGGAGTCAAATGTTCTGCAATTATCTTAGAAAAAATTATGTTTCCTGATTATTAGATTTGGTCACAATCACGAAGTACAATCACGAAGTACAATTGGATTTTGCGTAATCAGTTTTATAGATAAGTAATTAGAAGAGTCTGAATAAGATTTGAAATATAACTACGTGGTACTCTTGGACAAAGCATATAAAAAAACTTATATAAAGATACAACGAATACACAGGACACCACACACACAATCCTAGAAATATTTCCAAAAAAAAATTAAATCAATACTACAATCTTTTTTTCAACAAGACTATATACCAACTGAATCATTTACTTACAGTAAATAAACATTTGTTCAATTAAAAAAATTATACTTAATTTAAATATCTTTTTTTTAAATCGAATAAATATTTTCTGTAAGCAAATGATCCCATTAGTACTATCTAAATAAATATTTATTCAAATTTCGTAAATTTCGTAAATTTCGTAAATTTTTTTTCAGTGCACTAATTGGCTAATTTAAAATAATATAATCTTATTGATGAAGCAGTGAAAATTATTAGGAACAGACCGATGTGAACGATGTGTGCAATTGAACTGTATGCAAGTACACCACTCTCATCAAAATGCAGTAATTATAAAGTATCTATTATTCAATCTTAACATATTATTTTATCTTAAATGTAAATACAATATAATAAAGACGGATATTATTCAATTATTCAATTTTAATGTATTATTTTATCTTAAATACAGATACAACTCTGGTGGAAAAATTTCGCTGAAATTTCGTTGAAACTTCATTGAAATTGTACTGAAATTGTTTTGAAACATTTTTCAGTGAAATTTCAATAAAATTTTAATGAAATTAATTGATCCAGTTTTATTGCTAAAATAAGTATTACTGATTTCATATTATCATACAGAGGACATATAATAAAATTATAATAAAAAGAATATTTTTCTTGAATTCGGTAAATAATTTTATGATATTTTCAAGTGATCATCCATCCTAAGTTATATTTCAACATAGCATGCTTGATCTTCTCTGCGATTGAACGAGAATTCCTTCAATTATTCATTATAATGTTAACAGACATAATTGTGTCACATATCTGATCAAACATATTGTGAAAAAGATGAAATACGTATAGAAAAAAATAATTAATGTTAAATATAATATAATAAAACATACTTAGTATCATACTGTCTTCTCACACATATTAAAACTGTTTATATAAAACATTAAATATAGAAAAATTAATTTTCGTATATTCGTAATAATTTTGCAATACTTTTAGTTAAAGAATGTTCAATATATTTTTAAAGAAATATCATAAAATTTCTGAAAAAATTTTCAGATAAATTTACGGAGAAATTTTAATGCAATTTCAGCGATTTTTCGGTATATAATATATATATATATTTTTTTATTAAATTATTTTTAGCAAAATTTAAATCAAATTTTGGAAAAATTTCAACAAATTTCAGTAAAATTTTCAGAACAAGTTCAGTTTAGATTCAATAATTTTTCAGGCTAGGCTAATACTGATTTTTAAAAATTAATAACTTGTTAATTATTGCGAAAACTGAAAAATTGAAGACTTTTTAATTTAATTTACTCCGTTCTATCTGCATATAAAAATAGTTCCAAATATTCTGCGACACTTTGTATATACATATAATTTCACCTCTATTTCATAATTATATGAAATGTGTTGCTTTTGGATATAAAATTTAAAAAATGTATATGTTTTATTATGTTTTATTATCTTTCAAATGTTATCCGTGCTTGTATTAAATTACCTTGTATATTTTATTTTCTAGAAATGAAGTTTCTAGTTGTTTCTAGTCGTTTTTTATTTTTCTGTACATAAATATTCAAAACTTTTATTTCTTTATTTGATATTATTTAAAATAATATTATTAAAAATAACATTATTTTTTTAAAAAAATAATTGCAAACAAAGAAAGATATAAGCAAACCTGCTGCTTTATTGATTTGCTATCGAATGTATGTGCACTTTCCTTATTTACTTGCAATTTAAATATTGTGAAGCAAAATTATTATTATTTTATATTTAACAACCTAATTGCGCATAACCGTTGATATTATGATTTCGCTAAATCTTCGAAGCAACGAATTGATTTCGCATTGTAGCGATTGCTCTAGAATAAAAAAATATTAGGAAGAGAGACACAGGGGAAGGAGGAGATGGACTAATGATTTTCTTAAAAAATAAGTTCATATATAATTCTAAACAAGGGAGCGGGGTTTTGAAGGGACGCACATTTTTAAGCTAGCCGAACAATGCAATAAAATTGTATGAGTCGAGCGACGTCGGGCAGACTGCGTTTGAACGACGAGATACTCTCTGGTAAAGCTATGTTCACAAAGTTACATTACACGTTTCTAGGAAAACACTATGATTCTATTGAATCAGTATATTCTTCAATTTCACAGAAACATTTGCTTATTGAAGTTATATCATGTCCTCCTTGCATATATGATGGCTCTCTTAATCAGAGATGTTGCTTCTTCAATGGCCTTTCTCCTTTTGTATTGCAAGAATCTTTCGGCTTAGCTAAACGCATTTATCTATCCATTCTACTTTATATAAGCACACGGAAGAATAAAACGGATTTATGCTTAGAAATAAATACCAATCGACACTAGATTTTCTTAACAATATTAGACCTTCATTGATTAATATTATTCTTCAACAAGGTTACTAATATTAAGAAACGCCTTAATAACCATAATTATAATAAGAAGTTGGAGAAATAAGAGATAGCGTTAATTCTTTTTTTAATATATTCAAATAAAATGAGAAGTTTTGTATGTATGTCGTACTCAATGTGATAGAAAAAGTACTCAATCAAAAAATTGTTTTCTTGCATATTTGCTTGCTTATTGTACATATATCGCAAATGCGCTAAAAGATTGTGTGTTATTTCATATTTGCTTAATTCTATCACCGTAGAAACATTTTCGTAATTCGTCATTATCAGTTTTATATATTTGTTATAGATTCAGTATTTCAAAAAAGTCATTTTCCAAAAAAAGTTATAAAAAAATTTATTTTTGAATTGTCATGAAATTGATGAAAATGTATATAAAATTATAATAACAATATAATTATATTATTCTTGAAGTTTCCACAGGTGCTTTCTATATAAAGATTATGCGTTTGGATTATGGGTTTCCTCCGTGTCCAGATCCATGATCAGGCTGCTCCTCGCCCTGATGAAGTGGATTGTAAGGTTCACGAAATGTTGGCATTCCAAGAGTGGATCTGGACACGGAGTGTCTAATCTTTAAATATAATTATATAATTCGACGTGTTGTTATAGGATGATGCTTTCCAATTGCTTAACATATCTTAATACAAATATGTACAGTGGATCACAGAAAGGTTGCAACACTTTTTTTATGCGTTTCGAGACTCAGCCTGACTCAGCCTTTGCTTATAGAGTGATTGTGATGAATGTAAATAAGAGCTAATCGCTTCAGTGAGCAGATTGCATTTCGAAACCTATCGAAAAAAGATATTGCCTTTCTGTTGACTCATTATACACAGAAATGCACAAAGTGTAGCATTGTGCACAATTCAGTTGGAACAGAATGTGTACGCTATGCGCGATTTCGAATAAGGTTCTTTTCGGATGAGGTTAGATTAAATATAGCTTTTCCGCCTGCATTGAATAAAAAAAAAAAATAACAAAAGTGCCGACCACTCAATGTCCTCCAATCTCTTTTATAGCCGCAGTAGTAACATGTAATTGTCACTGGAAAACTTAAGCTTACATATCCGACTAATAACCTTCGGACTGAGTATGGATGTATAATATTAGGCCTGTTTTTTCGAAGAGTTCTGAACTAATTCTGAACTAGTACAATAAGCTAGAGTGAAACAAACTATATTAGTTTACTTACATAATATGATTCCTCTAATTATTGTGCATATAAAAGTATTGCATATAAAAGTAAGGTAAAGATATCAAAAAGTTATTTTATTTACTTTATTTTGGCACATATTGACATGAAATATTAAATATCTCGTAAATTATTAATTTTTTGATAATCGTGCTTTAATATTTTTATGAACAAAGTAATGAAATTAATCAATTAAGAAAACTTATAGCTTATTTAAAAAATTATCCATTTGCTTACAAATTTTTTTTTAAGCAACTATGTGTTTTCTTTAACAATTGATTCATCGTTATTCTGTTCATAAAAGTATTAAGATGTAGGATTATAAAAAAATAATGGTTTATATGAGATGTAGATTTAATATTTCAATATGTGCCGGAATAAAGTATCTAGTAAACTATTGGTTTTTTATATTTTTATTTTGATATAAGATTCTGTATCAAGATTCTCAAAATCTTTGCATATATATCTTTGTATATATCTTAAACATCCTCCTTTCTCCTTCTCCTCCTCCTCCTCCTCCTCCTCCTCCTCCTCTCTCTCTCTCTCTCTCTCTCTCTCTCTCTCTCTCGTGGAAAATAGATATTTAGTATTTAAGAAGGATCTTGAAGAATATCTCCACCAAGCATAAAAAAAATACAGATCCTATACTTTTATATGCATAATAATAATTAGAGGAATTATGTAAAAAGTCATATAATTTCATTTTAAAAAATGAAGATAACTTCATTTAAAAAGATGGAGATAACTTTCCTACTTTTTTGACCTTCATCTAGAAAAGAAGTGATCAAAATATGTCTCCCTCGAAACCGTTTCACTTTTTTCACATCTTCCATATTTTTCGAGTTATTGACTTGGCTTGTCACATTTTACGTGGGCCACTCTATATACAGTCATACACACAAGTATGCGTACCCAAAAGGGAGCGAGATGGGGAAAAAAAAAGAGAAAAAAGAAGGAAGAAAGGAGGAAGAGAGAAAGAGGCACAAAAAAAGAGAAAGGGTGAGCCATGATAAGAGATTGTAATGAAGAGGTGTAATGAGAGATGTAATGTGGAAGAGAAAGAAAAAAGATAGATAGAAACGGGGGAAGGAGAAGAAAAAAGAAAAGAATAGGATGCATGCTCACGATGCAAGAGGAACATTTGATGGGTGGCTTCTCTCTCTCTCTCTCTCTCTCTCTCTATTTCGTTTCCTCTATCTTTTTTCTCACTCTCCCTCTCCTCTCTTCTTTTCTTTTCCTTACCCACTTCCTATGATTCTCTTTCTCTTTCTTATTCTTTTTTCCTTCTTATCTTCTTCCTCTTTCTTTTTACTCAGTTACAATAGAGACAGATAAAGAAAGATATTAAAAGGAAAAACTATTACACGTAAGTTAAATAATTTGTGATTAGCTTTCTTTGATCAGTTGATCCGTCACTTTTTCAGGTGATAGCTGTGATATCAATACTCTTTATTGTGCTTTCAACGATCGCACTAACTCTCAACACCATTCCTAGTATGCAAGTAAATGATGAGAAGGGAAACTTTCAAGACAATCCGCAGCTCGCTATGGTGGAGGCTGTGTGCATTTCGTGGTTTACTCTTGAATACTTGCTTAGGTTCAGTGCCTCGCCGGACAAATGGAAATTTTTCAAAGGCGGTCTTAACGTGATCGATTTGCTGGCGATACTACCATACTTCGTATCTTTATTCCTGGTTGAAACCAACAAAAATGCGAACGACCAGTTCCAGGACGTGCGTAGGGTAGTGCAGATCTTTCGTATAATGCGGATCCTAAGGATTCTGAAATTAGCCCGTCATTCAACCGGGCTGCAGAGTCTCGGCTTCACTTTACGTAACTCGTATAAAGAGTTAGGATTATTGATGCTTTTCTTGGCAATGGGCGTCCTCATATTCTCGAGTCTCGCCTATTTTGCCGAGAAAGAGGAACCCGGGACCAAATTCATAAGCATTCCAGAGACTTTCTGGTGGGCAGGCATCACAATGACCACTGTCGGATACGGCGACATCTACCCCACGACCCCGCTCGGCAAAGTGATCGGCAGTGTGTGTTGTATATGTGGTGTCCTGGTAATCGCGTTGCCCATTCCCATTATCGTCAACAATTTCGCCGAATTCTACAAAAATCAGATGAGACGGGAAAAAGCCATCAAAAGACGAGAGGCTCTTGAGAGGGCCAAACGGGAAGGCAGCATCGTGTCTTTTCATCATATCAACTTGAGAGACGCTTTCGCCAAGAGTATGGATCTCATCGACGTCATTGTCGATACTGGTAAGCGATGGACTAATGTGCTCGCGAAAGATACGATCTGATACAATTGATATTTGTTATACATTTTTTGTCTTTTTAATATATTTCTGTAACACATATATAGGGTGGGGCGAAGAAACCTTTTTTCAAGGATTCGAATTCTAATATCGCGAAAAAATAGTGCGTACTTGAAACCAATAAAAACTATTATAAAGTTTAAATGATATCTTCTGTGAAAAGCAGAGACCTCAATTTTCGAAATTGCAGTGAAAAATTAAAAAATTAAAAACAAAATTTTTTTTTTCGTTGGTTTCGTTTGATTTCCGCTTAAAGGGAGTACATACGTTTGTGAACAATAATTGAAGCATAAAAACATCCGTGACTGATTGTAGGAAGACAACAAAGCGAACAATATAAAATACAATGAAAATGCAGCTCTTCGCCTACTTTTCTAACATCGTGAAAGTGCTCCAACCTCAATTCTGTAAGTCTATGACAATTCGATAACGTTATGTTATCATTACGTAACTTTTTTTATCATATATAATATCTACGTAACAACAATATAACGATATCGACATTGTCATTAAGAATTACAGAATCGAAATATAGACCTACTACGCCGAGGTGACTACTTGTTGTTTATATGCTATTTACATAAAATTTATTAATTAATTAAAATTTCCATAAATATAGTATATCCAGATTGAACATTCATCGAAATTTGAAGAGTGGAGGTAATGCTCACGTAGAAAAGGACGCACGTATTTGGCGCAGATACGTTTTCTCTCTCCTTCATTCATGCGTATAAAATCTACCTCTAAGAGAGAAGATCGGTACAACCATATCGATTAATCGTCTCTGTTTCTCATTTCCTTCCTTTGATCTCTTCTCTTATAGCATATTCGGTCCAAGCAAGTTTGCAATTCAACTTAGGTTGAATTAACATTGTATATTCTGCTATTGGTAGAACATGTAACATCAATAATAGAATATCCAACCTAAATCGGTGCAAACTCACTCGAGTTGAAAACGCTATTAATAGATGTACATTTTATATGCATGAGAAATTTTTACCTCTTCGAGATGTTTGATTAAAGCACTTGATTAACACATTTGCAATCTATATATATATATATATATA
>Ga0157363_1001007_pt1 | contig 22689 bp, 17 predicted proteins | sample AttsexASBM1_FD_111477 | JGI IMG/M metagenome (GOLD analysis project Ga0157363, IMG submission 111477) | Fungus gardens microbial communities from leaf cutter ant in Ribeirão Preto, State of São Paulo, Brazil - Atta sexdens ASBM1 | ecosystem: Host-associated > Fungi > Mycelium > Unclassified ... | reverse complement strand
GTAAAAGATACATTTAGCCAAATATATTTTTTGCTGTTTTGATAATATATTGAATAAATGGATTTGGCAATTCTGTTGTACAAAACTTTCTTAACTTTTATAAGACGTATATGTATAATTCAATATAAAAATAAAATAATTCAATATAGAAATGAAAGAACTCATATGTGAGTTTGAAATAAATTTTTAACTCGTAAAATTTTTCGTGTCGCTAAATACGTTTTCGCAGTTCCAAGGGGATTGCCCCAGAATAATGAAAGGGGAATGTCCTACAGTTTATAGTCCTCCCTTTGGAGTTTCGCGTTATTAAAACTTTGCATTTGCACTGACTTTGTACTTTCGGTCGTAACTAGTAAATACATATTAAGGTTCTTTATCGCTCCGATTGTACAACCTTTTACCATTTCCAAATAATTTCCAAATAATTTTCTCGTGTATGTCTAGGACACGAAGTAATAATAAGTGAATATACAGGAATATGAAAACAGTACAGTTACAGCTTTTTGACGAATATTACAAGATTTTTTTACATCATTTTATTTTTTAAAATAAAATAATGGAAAAGTATAAAACAATATGATGTAAAAAATTTTATAATATCAAAAAACAGGCATGTACTGTTTTTATATTCTTTTATATTCCATTATTATTATTTCATGTCCTACACATGCACAGACAAACGTCATTAGTAGCATTAGTAATGAATTTCCATCAAGGACAACGTGCGATCCTACAAACTAATTGCGATCCCAGACGTACATAGCAGTCCAAAGCAGTCATACGTGCGCAAAAAGAGACTACAGGTGCATGCATGTAGAGAGCTCTTTACGCATGTATCACATCGGCACCATTAACGAAAATTTCTGGCCTGATCTCGTCTGTTCAATTTACGTTGAAACGCGATCATAATCAACTTTGTCTATTGAGCAGATATCGATAGGTACCTCTTAATATCAGGAAATTTCAAATTTCCTTCATTGAAACACATAATTTGATCCAAGTACATGCGACATTAATTCTCTAGTTTGTGACGACAGTCAATTATATATTTGTCCCAGAATCTATTACTAGAAGAATATATGAATAGAAGAATATTTTAAAGACGAATAATTAATAGAATAATTACTAAACTGTGAGAAAAGTTTTCTCGCAAGAATGAAAAAAAGAATAATGCATTTCAGGAAAATTAATGTATATTTCTTAAGATGTAAATTGCATTGTCTAATTTACCGTTTCATTATAATATGAAAAATTTGATTATTATATTAAAAAAACTAAAATAGATAATATAATTATTTAATAATTTTTTATTGTGACAATCTTCGCTATCTCTTCTTACTAACTAATTGAATAATTGACTAAAATATTTAACATTTGCAAATAAAATTCGTACAACTGGTATAAAATATTTAATATTTACAGATATTGTAAAATATTTCGATTATTGTTAGAATATGCTCTGTAGACTTCAGATATTTGAAAAAACCGTTGTCTGAGTGAGCAATATTTTGATAGCGGAACATGAAACAACAGAGAAATCATAAGCCATCGCGATATTAATGAAGAATATTCTAACTCTAATCCTAAAATATTTTCGCGCCACATTTCTCGAAGACTTGAAATACAAGTGTTTTTCGACGAAACTCTCGTGGCGCGCGTCCTCCTCCTTTCGTCGGGTCCGAGGAAAAAGAGAGCGACAAGACGTTCACCCTTTTGCCTCTCCCCTTACTCGACCCTCTTGGATCGAAGGTGGTAACATCGGTGTGTGTATGTGTGGGCATAAAGATGTGTGTGTGTGTGTGTGTGTGTGTGTGTGTGTGTGTGTGTGTGAGTGTGTGTGTGTGTGTGTGTGTGTGTGTGTGTGTGTGTGTGACGAGTGTTTTTATTCCATTACCCCAGCAGCACGGCACCATCCTCTTAACCACTTACTTAACCCACGACCTTCGGCCTTGTCTCCCCGCGTTCGCGCTTGATGGCCTTCGAAAACTCAAATATTATCCGTCGTTCGATCCTGTCCCCACTGAGAACAGGGACGTCTAGGGACCATAGGATCTTGAAAATCCTCGCGATTCCGTTCTTCTCGCTAAAGAGGATTCTCCTTCGTGAAAACGTCTTAAACCTATTCTCATCGGCTCTGACGACGTCAATAATGTTTCTATCGGCCACCGTGATTCTCATTCGATTACTTGTCGCGAGTGCCGATACACCATCCTCATTACACGTTTCGCCGTCAATTCGTGCCAATTTTTTTTTTTAACGGTATTCGCGAGACAACCTACCATCTCAGGCGTTTCAGACAGTAGAGACATGATTGAAAAAATTGACTTAAGAAAAGTTTTATCGTTTAAAGTTTCCAACACTTAACACATTTCGACGCTGGAATATTTTCCGCAAAAGAAACTAAAGTTTTAGTAAATCGAAATTTGTATGAAAATTCTTTCGACATATCGGAATTTATTTTTCTTATTTAAATATTATGAAGGTTAAAATTTTTATACAATTGAAAATTTTTATACAATTGAACGCGAAGAAAGAATTTCTTAAATAAAACCTTTTCATTATTTACTTTTAAAGACTCAAAAAATAAAAATTTTCGGTTTTATAATATTAATTAGATATATGTATAAAGTAAATAAGTGAAAAAAGTTATTACAATTCAATAAAGAAGAAATTATTTAAATGAATCAAGAAATCGTCACATTATATTTTAAAGAAATGTCACATTTTACGTTGATAAATCAATACAATAATTAAAGGTTTTCTGTCAATCAGAATAAAATTTATTCGACTGTGATCTTGCCGGAAATGATACACAAAAGTAACCGATAACTTGAGCAATATAGATAATTATAAATGTATCACTTGTTATTCTTTGCTTATATCTTTATGTTGAAGGAAATATCTTTTTTCCTAAAATAGAATTCGATTTTATTCGTAACGGAAGTTACGCGCAAAATACGTATCTTTCCGCCTTTCTTTCAACCTCAATTTGCAATTTCCATCCCCGTCGATTTTGCACCACGGTAATGCGAACAAGCCGAAAACTTCGCACAACGGCGTATCACCCAAGTTTTTATCGCGCAATGCGCGGTGCGCACATTTGCACGAAATTTGCGTTCACTCGCGTGAACCCGGAAATCTACTATTCCACTTCGTTAATGAAAGTGATATAACGTTCCGAATGAGATGCAAATGGCCGCGGGATGTGGTTGAAGTGTAGATACCGGCCGAATGAGTTTTTACCTAACGCCCCGCACGCCAGCGAACATAATGCCTTTTTTATTCTTCTAAATCGGATCATTTCTATTTCTCTCTGTCAACCGGTCGTGTATTTTAATGCGCGTCGTTTCAAAAAGGTGTATCTGGCCGAATTTTGAAAGCTTAATACGGCGTAACGCGTTGCCTCGAACGGAATAATTAAGAGCGTCCCGTATTCCATCCCATGGCGTGGCCGTATTTCCGCTTTTGCGAACTTTTGCCTTTGCAAATCTCGTTGTATTAAAAGTATTAGCAAGCTCTTTCAGTAAATTTTAAACTTGCCTCGGATAACTTTAATCTTCGCAACTTTGATTAATGCCGACACTTTAATTATTGCGATTTTTCTTAAATGCGTATCACAATCTTACTGCATTTTGATAATTATTACATTATTATACATAGATCCTTTTATATAAATATCTATATAAATCTAATATATTTAAAATATATATTAAGAAATCTTCTACTTCTCTTTCCCTGTCTTTTCAAAATATTCTAATTCAAAATATTTTAATATTCAGATATTCAGATATTATATAATATTCTAATTTAAAATATGAATTCTAATTCAATATATGTACTATATAATTACAATTAATGTTCTATTTTACATTTTAAAAGCCATTCGACATCAATCAGTATTTCTACAACATTGGATGCAATGTCGCGCACACGTTCTCTGTATATGAATACATTTTCGTATCGAATCCATTCCATTTTATTAATATTTATAAGCAAACGTTATGTCACAGATCGCATCGAAAGTTGCTCACGCGTGGATATTCGGCATTTTCAATTCGTAATAAATGCCATGACATGCCAAGTCGGAAATGCTCGCGCGGCAAGTAAATTGGTTAGTTATAGACGTTAGTTAGCCGTGACATACCGTGTTCCTAATAGTTACAATTATGAGTTTGTCACCACTTTCAGCAACGATATCAAAGTTACGGATTGCTCGTTTTACTCCGGAATTATTCGAATAACAGTTTAAGCCTGGTACATTGAGTCGAGTACATTCGCAGGCGGTTTCACGCATTTCATATATCCGATAATATGAATATCTCTCGTGCAAATTTGTTCCTTTCTTTGTCTCCTCAATGTCGATTTTATATTGAACAATAAATATCTTTTACAAAATAATACAATACAAAATAATAAGAATCTTATTAAACCGTACATATAAAAACATAATCATAGGAAATAAAGGTCCATAACGAAGTTAGATCTTTAATGCTTAAGTAATTTCATGTAATTTGTATATACTGTATATGTATGTACATACATGTACCAAATTTGTATTTGAACTTTGTAAACTAATTTTTTCGACACTTAGAAACGCAGCCACACTACTGTAATATCACAATTAAATTTTATGTTCAAGGCATTTATTAAAGAAATCTTAATATGCTGGAAATTTAATATATAAATAAATATATTTATTGCGAAAAATATTATTTTCCTATCTTTTATAATACAAAATCTTGATATTAAATTATATGTATATAAAATTCATTTATCAACTTAATAAATTGTTCAATTTTCGTAGTATGACTAATTATGCTAAGAATAATGAACGACATAATTAATAGCAAATCTGTTTCGAAGCGAGGGCATATAACTAATTAGTTTTTGAGCATGCATATCTATATGAATTATATCGTATTTCACAAAAGTATATTGGATTTCCAGAAATTAGACAAGAGAGCTTGATCGATTCTCGACAGAAATGCATTAATTTCTATCAATCGGCGAATCCTAAAACGCGAGAACGCGAAACGAAGTATTCGTCATGATGGTTTCAAGCAATTTCGTTCCGAATGACATCGAGCATCGCGCTACTTCGACGTAAACGAACCTTTCAAAATCACTTTTCGATATTCCGCCGCGTCTCTCCCGTGACGAAATACATGCGTGATGATACCGTCGTGGGATACACGAGTGAGACGAGCCTGCGGCCGTAAATGAAAAAACGGTCGAGATAGAAAACAGCTAGCAAGTCAGTACTGATATTTTTCCGCGATATTGAATGCGTAGAAAAAAATCTTGAGGTCAACTCTATCGAGAATTTCTCTTGTATTTCAGAAACAATAATCCTAATTCAAAAAATCTGAAAACGACGTTGTAATTGATAAGTTATATTTCAAAAATAGAAATACCGACAAATGATATTTAAAAAAAAGCAACGTCGATTTTTTAAAATATTATATAACGTGTTGATATTTTAACAGTGATAATGATTACGAAATATGTATGGCGAGTGCTTTAATGCAGTATTCATGCTTATCAGAAAATTTTCAGTGAATATCGATTTGAATGTCGTCGGCGAAAATCCAAGCGGGTATTGATTGGCGAAGCCAGCAGTCCTCCAGGCATAGTGCGTGGTATACTTTTTGATGCATACGGCCGCGGTCGTGTTTATGTTAATGTAATTTTGTGCGGCGGCGACGGTGCTGAAATAACGACTAAGCCGCGACAGATAAATCGTTTCTGCATACGCATGTGATATGCATGTTTCTCGTTGTTGCGTAACTGTAGCGGAACAATTTCGCTCGTACCACAATTGAATCGCGCCGCTCGGTTTCGAGACGAACCAGAAGGTGTTCATGGAAGCCGTAAGGGTGTCTCGCATGTATGAGGTTTTCTCTCGATTATTATTATAGTGAAAACTGATTGAAAAAAGTATTAATTTTTTTTTATATGCGAAAAAAATTATGACAAATATTTATAAAGAGAGAGCATAACTTCTATTAAACCTACTAATTATAAAATTTTAATAATTTCTGAGGAAGTATAAATAAGAATTGAAAATAAGAAAATAGAAAATATATAAAACAATTTTTATTTATTTTAAACAAGACACTTTATATATGTAGTTTATTAATATAGAATATAAGTAGAAATTGGATCGAAATAAGAATTAATATACATGTATATATATTATTTAAGAGAAATAATCTTATTTTCTATTAAAACAGATTATGACGCTTAATAATATTTGTATGCAAATTTTTGCAAATAAATATAGTCTTTAATATATATTATAGTCTCTAATTATAAATAGTTATATGTTAAATCTGTACGCAAGCATTCAAATTATTTATTATTAGTGTTCGATTTCGATTCTTGACTCTTGAATAATTGTCTCCTGAATAATTAACAAATATTCACGGATATAATGCCTTAGTAACATCACTCATCTGGGAAAGTTTGTTTAACCGCTACATTTTGCGGTGTGGTGGATATTGTTTAAGCGAGAAATATAAATACATTTGCAAGAGGTGAGTCAACAATTGGGCTCGCGGAGCCCAGTGTACCGTGAGTATTTCTACGGTATTAGTATCATTAGTCCATATTGTGGTTGTCGGCTTGTTAAGCTTAGGTAGCGAAAAGCAATCGATGAGTGGTTTGCCCGAGCGGTCGGTCGTTGCTTACTGCTTCTATGCAGAACGAGCAAAGTGGAACGCTCTGATGGTCGGAATGTCCGCAAAACAAGTTTTAGCAGAACAGCAACTAAAAGGTGCGGAGCTTAAAGTAGAAAATACCGAATTAAGTTGCGGTGGAATGCAGCGGACCAGTGTTGTTAGAAAATAATTTTCTATGAACAAAAAGTAATCTTATTTTGATAATTTCGGTAATATAAATAATTAATAAGTAATTTGAATTATTAGCTACATCTTCACTAATGTTGCATTATGAATATAATAATAGTTATCGCAGCCTGAAATTTATGGGGGGATTATACAATTTAATTTATTATAAAATAACAGGAACGATGTGATGAAAGAAAAGAGGAAGAAGAGAAAAGGGGAGAACGAGAGAAAGAGAGAGAGAGAGAGAGAGAGAGAGAGAGAGAGAAGAAAGCAGAAAATTCGCTTCCGTCAGAAACCGATGAAAAACAATGATTTTAGAGATGGCTAAAATGGCGGTTAAGCTCAGAGACAAAACATACGCGGGTTTTATCCTCCGCGGCGTAAACCAATTTTACCGTAAGCACACACGTCCCGAAATTGAATCGCGCCAGTTTCTAAAGCCCGCGAGACGGAATATGTTTTATTGCTGATTTCCTTGCTTGCCATCTTGCAGATCATAGTTCAAAAACAGGTTCGCTTACAGATTTTGGACTGCAGGAAAAATACAGATACAATATGATACAATTGATTTAAAATCTTAGAGATTGCTGTGAAAGATCCTAGATCCGCAGTAAAATGTCAAAAATTCGAAAATCTCCATAGATTAACAGCTATACACTTCCCTTAAAGTCTTCTTCACGAAATGTCTGTTTAATCGCGAGGCATCTCACGAATTATTCGAACGCAGAATATCTGCAGCCGCAGGCAAAACGCAAACTCATCTATAACAATTCGTAATAACGTTCAGATAAACCGCCGGGAACATCCGCAGAGAGCGGCGGCAGATGCGTTAAAGGCGGCCTGCTGACATTTTTTTCCTGTTGCGCGGTTTGAAAACAGGGTCGTGCTGATTGGCAGTGGTCACCCGGTTTTCCCAGGTCACCGTGGAAAGTTGAACCGGCTAATGGAAATTTGTTCATCCCGCCGAACACACGTCGAGTTGCATGACATATCGCCTCCTCCCTCTTGCATCATCTCTCCTCGTCCTGCCTTCCTAAAAATCCCCGGAAGTGCGCATTGCTCGTTTCCATCCTTTTGGACCTTTCCGACCTTTTCAGCGTTTGTCGCTCCTCTCCGAATTCCTCATCCTCGTATATATGTGCGTTTCATATCGAGGAGATCGTTTACTTACTTAAAACATATTTAAAAAATTGAATAAAATGCAAAAAAAAGACATATTCTCTTTTTTTATTATATCAGCCTTTGATCAGCAGCAGTTGCGAGGAAAAAGAAAACACTAAAAATAAGTTATTATTTAATATTAAGTAAACTATAAAAGAGGCATATTAAGAAATCAGACTACTCCTCGCCCTGATGAAGTAGACTGCAAGGTTCACGAAACATTGGCATTCCAAATATAGATCTGAACACGGAGGAAACTCACGAAACGCATAATCTTTATATATTAAGAAACTATATTTTCAACTTTATTTTCAACTACTTAAAATTATTTTAAATCCAGGCAGATTATAGCTCAATAAAGGCAGATTATAGCTCAATAAATTTTAATTCTGTAAAGTTAGTGCTATAGCTTCTCTATCTCTCTCTCTCTCTCTCTCTCTAATGTTAAAAAATTTTAAATTGTCATTATTATATTAGCTAATAAAATTCTTTATGAAATAAAATTGATTTAAAATTCATTAAGGATTTCTTAACAGGATACATGTGACATTTTTTTATATATACATTCTATTAGTCAATTTATAAAATTCTTTTTTCTCTTTTAACGTAAAAAGAAATTGTAACATACTCCATGTAAGTTAACATATTCGCTACAATATTTCTATATTTCAATGAGGTCGTTAAATTATCAGCTTCATATTGTAACATTTTATTCTCTTTCTTTCTATCCATCATACACTTTTTTATTCTTTTTTTTATCCTTATGTCGATTCACGAGCCATTCCTTTTTTCATCACTGGCGCACGCTTAAGTCTCACATCAACAGCACTCAACCTCATGTATATATGCATTTCGATTACGGAGGAATATTTGGTAGGAAGGTATGAAGACAGGCAGAAAAACGGGAAGGAAGAAATATAGTGTATTGTGGGCGAGAGGACCGCACTAGAAAGTCTTTATCAGATATGTTATACCTGATACAATTTTCCTGAACGATTAGGCGTTTCTGTCAAGAAAACTTGTTCTTTCGATTAGAGAGTCGACACAGTTCTAAAAGATAACTGTCGTTGTTCAGTCGCATGCTACACGAAAGAATAATAAAATTGTTCCGAACAAGATTAATAGATTTCGGCGAAATAGATAAACCTGATGAGTTGGGTAATCCGCCGCAGTCCAACAGATCTCGGGAAGTTGTTTAACTCATACTTCCCTCGGTTCTCCTTTACGGTTGCGGAATGTAAATGCGGCTACGCAAATAACAAGACGCGCCACAACTCTTGGGAAGTTCGTGGAGGAAGGGATATTTGGTTAGTTCAAAGCTTCAAAAAAGGTTTTTTTTGACACGAAATTTTATATAATAATTTTAAAACGTGAAGACATACAAACAATTACATCTGAATAGTTACGAAAGTTAGATTTTAATTATATTGATTAATACGAATAATATTAATTTTTTATTGAACATTGCTCAATAATTATTTATTAATTATTTATATTTTAAATTAATAAATTAATTTTAAATTAATAAATAAAAAAATTAATTAATTTGCAATTACATGAATGATTTTTAATGAAACTTTAAGATCAAGCCATTATTAACGCCCTATTTTATTTTGGTCGAAATCTTGACACCAATTCAAGTTTGATGAAGTTTATCCATTGTATGATATTACCATTCGATTGTGAAGTGCTCAAATTTAACAAAGGACTTACAGTCGCTGCAAAGCGCAACACTATCGCGATGACAGATTCGATACATACTTGATATTCGGTGAAATATTGTCAAACGAGCACGTATATAAATGTCATTGCTAGTCAACCTAGAATCAGAGAGTAGGTTATTAAATGGAATATCACATTGATCATTTACCACAAGATAATTCTTTTTATTTATGCTTTTTAAGGAAAGAAACAAAATTATTTATAAAGAAACAAAAAATTTTTTAAATTTTTTAATTCTCTTGTTTTTTTCTATTTTTATTTTTTTTTACTTTCCTATTCTTGACTTTTTTATTCCTTTTTTATTTTCTATTTGTTTGTTCTATTCCCAATTTTTTATACTCTTATTTTTTTATCTTTTTTAAATCTTTTTATCTAATATTTAAATCTTTTTTATTTTTTAATTCTTTTGTTAGAGTTAAAACGGTATCGAGAGAAAACTAGATGCACGCAGATATATCTCAGCCCTTTCTCTCAGTAAGAGGTCCAATTGATTAAATTAAACATTATACATAATTACATTGAAGAATTGAAAAAATACAGGACAAAAGATGTCGTATTAATTAAAAATTCCGTCGTTCTTGAAATTAATTCCACCAGGCGTAAACAATGCACGGAAAAGCGCGGCAATTAAGCTTTATCGAGTCTTGCACGAGCAATTTTCGGCCCAGCGTGTACAGGTGCATCCACGATAAAGGGATGTCAAGCGGCGACGATGAATGTCATGCATACGTTACGCCTATCCCCCGAAGCGTATTGCGACCGAAACGTTCCATTAATTGCGTTCGAGCGCGCTTCCAATCTCGCTTGTGAGGATTATTAAACGAAATTATCTTACGTCGGCCGTCGACGCCCGCATGGTTCTCCATCGTTCCTCATAAACACACAAAGGTGCAAATAGGATGAATAATAAGATGTAGATAACAACAGATGATCGATTAAATGGCAATAATAGAAATTTTTATTTACTTATGTAAATATTATATTCTGTTTAAAAAATATTTAATATCGAAATACTTTAAACGTAAATGTGAGACTTTCATACTTGCTTGATTATATGAAGATAAATTTTATCGACTAAACGTTAAATTATGTTCAACTCATATATCAAAATTAATTTGCAATGCAAGGAACAAAATGTTGAAGTTTTATAAAACGTTAAATATTTTTGTATTAAATCAGTTAAGACGAGGTTATGACGTTTGTTGTGCAGCACGCACGTTACGTACTTAAGCTTGTCGTGTTATCATTTTCGTGTTAATGTTTTCGTATTATCTCTCGAAACATGATTCTTTATAAACAATCAGTAATTATAAACGATTATCAGGTAAAATTCACAATTAGCTATTTGTAAACGTTTTTTTATATCGAGTTTTTGTTGAAGAAAATGTCCTGTGATCTTTCAGATAAAAAAGAATAGGGAATAGAAAATTATATAATTTATATAATTTATTATAAAGTGACGAGAGTTTATTATTGTTTAGTTATTGTTTTATAATTTTTTTTGGATGGTAATTGCTTTTTTTGAAAAAGCATTTCTCGCATTTTGAACTTCTCGTTGAAATTAAAAGCAAAATTTATTCTTGATTTGTTAATGACATATTAATTTCATTCCTTTGAAATGTGTTAACAAACATTATATAATAATAAATATGTATTACAAGTACCTCGAGATCTTGTTGAATTATTCACTTGAAATTAATTGGGTGCTTCATAAAATAAATATACTTAATTATAAAAATGTAAAATGTAAGCGTATTTTTATTGTAATATGTACAATACAGCTTAAAAATTTAACTCATAAAGCTTTTTCGTTATAATAGGATCAATTAAATGAAATTAAATACTTTACATTTGTATACTGAATGTATAATCGTATTAAAATGGGTGAAACCGGTAAACACGAATTAACTGAAACAATAGGAGCTTGCAAACGCAATTAAAAAATATTATTCCATGACTGTTTGGTTAAAAATGATAAGCTAATGCAAAAGTAGCAGAAATATAAATTTATATCGGAGAAATGCGCCAATTATTTTTGATTGAGTTAATGAAGAAAAAATAATTCAGCAAAATACGCTTTTATGTGCAGCTTTGTAAAACCAACTCATTTTCGAGAGTCACGTATATGTGCAAGGTGGGTGTTGTAACTGGCGTCATTAAAGTCACAATTATCGTCGCAACGACCCTTTTTAGCCCTTAACCAGCCAACTCGTCTGGCTGAAATCTCCCAATCTCCATTACGATGGTGCATCCCCAGTACGCATTCCTGCGAAACACATCAAAACAATATAGAACGTATGCATCTCATTTCCTATCGTTTATGCGCGATATTAGGATAACGACGATATTCCTAGGTCGCGTAGTTAGTAGTATATATATCTCTTATACTGATAACACGCGCCGGCGACAGCAGATTGATATGCATCCTGATGATTTATCATTTTATGCAAAACGCAAGAAAATAAATTCAAGAAGCGACAAACCGGAGAGAATTAATCTCTAATAAAATTAAAATTAAATCTAAAATTTCGTTCATTTTGATATCTCGTAAAATCTCGACAAGATATGTAAAACGCGATCGAGAAATTCGCGTTCATTGATAAAATCATATACCATTGACATATAAATTGACAAAATGCGATGTACGTAAACGCGTTGAAAACAATGCAACGCGCAAACGTCACGTATTTCCGCAGCAGTCGGCGTCGCGATACGGTATTTTGGCGGAGCTGCGACATGCCGTCATGTATACGTTGCTCGTCGATGAGAATCGTAGTGCAGGTCGACACCCGAGTGTGCGTACCGCGCCCATGAATGTACGTGTGGACCAATATTGGCTGCCAAGTGAGGGATGCGGCACACGCTGCGCTTTCGAACTCTCCACCGCATCGGCCCGACCACCATCGAGAGAGAGAAGTAAGTTGGTGGCAGCCGTCTTCAACTCGCAGAGCGTCGTTCCGCGGCGGGTCCGCCCGCGCTGAGTCTACTTGCGCTGTTCCCGACGTCTCACGTTGCCCGATAATGGGCTTCGCGCTCCGACTTTCAGAAAAATGTCTTGCAGCCTGGCTGTTGCCAACCGGTGCTACGTTATACGCTTATCTAAATCGATTTCTTCAGAAATGCGATGATGGAAATATCTGAAGCCTTTTATATATAGAACAAAATCTTTTTTGAAGCTAGGTATAAATCTGAATAGTTTTTAATTATAATATTTTTCGCGTATCATAAGAAATGCCATGGTAAATATATTTGCGAAAATTTAATATCGTCAAAGTTAGATGGAATTATTAAATAGCGTAATTTTATTTATACACGTATAAAAAAGAGTAAATTATTCGCTCATATTAATGCGACTAAACGCAATTAATGTTAACGATATGGTATTATAAGAATATCTTAATCCATTTATTCAGTATTAATACTAAACTAATGATTCGTATATTACTTGCAAATTTTTTTCTAACGAAACAATTTATCGACATTTGCGACTTTTGCAAATTTTATGAAGTAGTAGTGCTGTCTATATGTTCGGGCACAAGGATAAACGTCTGAGAAATGCGCAACGCAAAGAAGCTAATTAGAGTTTCCTTGTGAAAGACGGCGGCTTAATAAAAGTGCAAACTTTAGTCACGACGTCGGACGTCGGTCGTTATAATAAATGTTAGGCGCGCGGCGATTCGCCCGAGAAATGTCAGCATGGTAAGCCATTGTCTCAACCTGAACAAAGCAGGGCGACCTTTCTCCTCAGGCATTAGCTTCTATGACTTTTATCGTTATTATGAAACGCTACAGGAACTTAACTTCGACGTGAAAATAAGGTGGAGTCATTTGAGCGATTCTATTTAACTTCTCAGAAAATATTGCTGCATTTCTTTCGACAATACATGTATCGAAGAACGATGTAAGCTTTTTTTTACGATTTTTCTTAATCTTGTTCCCGATATCCTTTTCATTTCTTCTTTCTTTCATATAATCTCTTATTCGTTTTAATTGGCAGACAATGTTTAATCAATAGCACAGATTTTTGTATGATCCCGCTTCGTCATTCAATTCCCACGAATATTAACTTATACAAGCAGGTTTTGCGACGTCCGTTTCCAATTTAAATTGTAATTTCGCGGGCGGTATATATCCGCTGCTTTTTGTTAAAAATCGATGTTGATAGGAGAGAGCGACGCGCAACTCAGGCATCGCATCGTAGAAGTTTCACAGCGCGATGAAGATTCCCCCACAGGGGTCCTTCTAGTCGCCTTGGGTATAGTATCATTTATCTGACTGCCAGCCCGCAAATTTATAGCGCGTAGTCTACAAACAAGCATGTTATCTCGACACAAGCGCTCACAACGCATCATTAATCCTTTACGGAAAAGTTATCGTCAACGTGAAATGGATCTGATCGAGCTCTTGCCTCACCTTAATACCTCCCTGGCGTTGAGTTTTATTATGAAATATCTCGCGCGCGTTAAATCTTACTGAAACTATATATTTTATAAATATTTTCCAAATATTAAATGAATATCGAAATATTTTATCGAAACGAATGTACGTTAAATCCACTCACGAAAACAAAAATGTTTCTAGCTACAGCTAATTCTAATTAGCTGAAATTGCATTAGCTACTATAGCTATGAAATTTGCTAATACAGAGGATTTGTTGGTATAGCTAATATAAGAACGTGATAGTATGCATGTCTGTTACAGATCAATTTAGTTAGCAACATGAAGTTAGTTGTCATAATTATCGGATATGGTCGTGTAAAAGAAAATTGTCTCTATCATTAAATATGGTTTGCTGAAACTGTACTTATTACCAAATTGTCTGCTACATAGACGATTACTGCAATGATCAATACATCGTTATAATAGCAAAATGCTTGTCTGTTACAATGATAATATTTAGGCCTCACAATTAATAGAAATTAGACCTCTCGGACACGACGTTAGGTGTCCATATAATATTACTGAGTTTAGTTGCCAAATCTAAGTTTTAGCTGTGGCAGCTAATCTTTTTTTTCGTAACTTACATCACGTCGATGATGAAAGTTTCAATCTAAATTCTTAAATAATTAATACATTATTTGACAAATGCTTCTCGCGCACGACAGCATAAATAACCGCGACGCGAGATCATTTCACATTCAACACGACGTTCCGTTCTGGATCTCACGCTCGGGCGAAACAACGTGCAAGAAAAATCGAGCGCACGCCCCTACATATATATTCAGCGGAAGACGTCCTTTAACGTCTAACTGCGCGTTCAATTTCGTCGTTTGCACATCCTTCAAAAAGTTGAGCCCATAAAAAGCATGGGTCGAAGTGGGGAATGGTGCCGAAGACATTCTAGGAAGATCCTCGATCCCCTAAGGACATTTCGCTCACATTGAACGTCCTTTTCCTTTCTCGCTCCTTACTGCTACTTCGATTCTTTTCTTTTTCGTCATTCTCGCTACGAAAGAGGACACGTTAGAATCCTTTGCCATGCACGTTCTAACGTGCAGGTATCCCCTCCGCGCCATAGTCGTCAATTCTGACTTTGATATAACACCTACGCCTTTGTACGTAACTCGGGGATCAGCTTCCTTGAGCGAACGGGGTGATTTAGGCACTATCTTGGGAGAAAGTCCGCCGATCGGGGGTTGGAGACGGAAGCGAGAGAATCGGCGCGATTCGCGAATATCAAATTGAAAAGTCGAATTTGAGGGTGCGAGAAACGGCCGGCGACGACGAAGTCGAGCAGAATGCGCGACGGCGAAGAAGAGTCGAACTTCGGCAATCTCAGTAACTCAAGCTGAAGAAGGCCTCACGCCGTTTCTTGAAATTCGCGAAGGATAGTATCTAACAACCGGGGCAGTCCTTCATCTAAGAGAACTGCCGAAGATAATTGCTTCCGGATTCATGAATAGACTGACCCTGACCATTTGCCTTATCTTTGTACTTACGTGAATATCAGCGATTACTTGGAAAATCATTGTTTTAAACATTGTTATCTTCAATAAATTATTATATAACACATTACCTTTAACTCGATAACAAGTTAAAGATATGTTCGCGAAAATAGATCGATTTTCATTTTGCTTTAATATACTTAGTTTGTGACCTGAATAACGACTACACAACGCAGAATATTAGTATTTCGTTGACACACCTCTTTTTTCGATCGCTTTTTGACATTAATGTATAATAATGTATAATAATGTATAATAGTATATAATAGTATATAATAGTGTGACCCACATCCAGAACAATGTTTAAACAATTAATATTCTTATTTAAAAAATTTAATTAATATGAAAAAAATGATGGATCAATTTCAAGGTCTGTAGAACATATACATTCAAATAATTTTTGATTGAAATTTCATTACATTTGTGAAAAAAATTCTTGAGTTCAATAAAGAAAAAACAAATAAAATCTTCAAAAAATTATAATTTTTAAAAAATTCAATATTAAAAGTTAAAAATTTACAGTTATTGTTATTCAGATATGATACTTTGAAAAAAAAATTAGTTTGTAAGTTGGTTTTGGATAAAGGATATTTATTTTGCATATTGAATGTAAGCTATTTTGGGAATTGAAAAAATAGAGATTTTTTTATAAACACTTCGTATTTTTGTTCTACAAAATGAAAGAAAATTGAGTTTCAGAGAGATTGAAATAATTTTGTGAGTGATTCACACCCAGTATATCAATGAAGAATTAGTATAACACTGTTAAAACGAGTATCATACTATTAGATTTGAGCACTTTTTATTTATTCAAAAAATCAAATTAGGTACAACAGACTATAATAATAATAATAATAATCTTCTTTAAATGAAGTTATTCTGATGAATGTAATAACCTCTTGGTGAAATATACATTTTATAGTATGTATAACGCACGTGGAGAGGAATAAAATTAGGATAGGGGTTTTGTACTGAGATCACGATATAGTCGTGCGAAAAATTCGATCTCACGCGGTAAGAGCAGCCTGAAATCGAGTCGACAAAAGTACGATCGCGGGGCAGCGTGCCGGCGCATGGCGGCGCGCGGAACGATATTAAAATCGATGCCGGCAACAGATGTGCAAGGATAGCTTTACGGTGCCGGAGCCAATAACGAAAATCATTAAATTAACCTTAACCACCGGCCGCGCCAAGTATTAACGGCGTGATAATTTTATTATGTGGCGTTTATACAAAACTCGCGGGTAACCGATCGCGACCCAGTATTTAGAGAACATCCTTTGTATCTCGAGCGAATAGTTGTTCCTCTTTAACTTATTTTTGTGCACATCTATTGTTTGTCACTTCGATTTTTAGGTTTCTTATCAATCTAAATTATGATTTTTATTCTATATTTTCTCATTATATATTAGATATTTTTAAACCTAATAAATATTTATTTAAATTATTTTTAGTAAATATTTTATGTCCGTGGAACTTCTCAATTAATTCCTGACAGATGTAATAAAATTAATAAAATTACATTTGTCAAATATTAATTGAGAAGTTTCGCTGCAATTTATAATTAATATTTTTTAATACTCTCTGAATTTGCATTTTTTATTAGTTTGTATTTTTATTAGTTGTGCTTTTATCTTTCATTTATATTTCACCAAAGAATTTCAGAAAGCAAGAAATAAAACATTGTTTTTATGGACAGTTTTGAATGTTCAACAAACAATGGCGGAATTAGAATAAATGAATTACTATCATATCTATATCAACAAATTTAACTTGATTAAATTAGTGAAATGATTGTTAATCTTTTCACAGTTAAACGAAATAATTTAATTAGTGCTAAATAATTTAAATTTGCTTCAGCAAGTAAGACTTGCCTTAGGATTAATAATAAAATACATTCTCTCCATGGTGAGCCTTCCTGTCACGTGAATTCTTTCTTTTCCTCCTATCGGCGTCCCAGTATGTTGCAAGTTGGATTAAAACTTGGAAAGTTTCTGGGATGGCACGACGTGACGCCACCAAGAATCGGTACATATATTCGACATACAAAGGAAAGAAACCAAAGAGAAAGCATGAGAGTGCATTTTTTTTCTCCATGATGCTGCGCCACTTAAGTTAAATGTGAAATGAGTATTTTTGAAATAATTAAAAACGCCAAGCATTTTATCAGCTTGAACGTTATCGTAAACTTCATAAAAAATTATTTACAAGAAATTATCGCGATTTTTTCTTCCACACACACAAAGATCTTGCATGTATCGATTTCTACTTATATCACAAGTTTAGAAACCACAGATTATCTTTAGCGAATTTTTTTAAACTTATCTATGTCTAAAAAGTTCTTATTAATAAATAAAAAATTATTATTACAATATTATTATTACAACACAAATCACAATTCATGATTCGGAATTGTAATAGCTGTTTGAATAATTGTTACAAAAAAAAATTAATTAGAGAGATGAATATAATAATATAACACGAATCACCTTATTAGCTCAATATCGCGATATTTTTATATCGCAAAAGTCTTTAATTAGATCAGTTTTGTCACTTCCTCAAAGTATCTAAAATAATAAATAATGTGCTGAATTGATGTTTGTTAGTTGTTGCCAATCAAATTAATAAAGTTGTTTCACGATCTGATGCGTTTTTCCGGTCGTACAAGAATGTTGCACAAACTTGTTATTGGAGATAAAACGCGGGGAATGAAATTACTAAGTAAATAGACAAAATGCTATTTTAAAAAATTACACTGAGAAATTAATGTTTTCATATAAAAGCTGATCGACCAGGATTTTATTAAATATGAAAAGAGCTCTTTTATCTTGAGTAGCACGTGTACGTATATTTACTTCCTATATAAATAATTTACAAATTATCGATAATGTTAAATATTCCGCGTTTCCTACGGAATGTGAACACAAGGCGACGGGAGCTTTATCGGGTATGTCCCGGATTCGGGTGATACAACGTTGGAGAATCAACGGTGCCCGGAATAGGGATTCCGACGCGAGACCTCTGCAAGACCGGAGGCCAAGCAACCGGGATGTTGTGTGTTGGTAGAGACGCGGAAAACACGAAAGCGTAAACACTGACTTAAATCACCGTGCACGCCTCGGGGGAGGATCGACGCGCGGTGTGTGTCGAAGGATACTGAACTTCCCTCTTTGCTTTCCCTCACCCTTTGTCGCACCGGCGAACGTGGTGGAATGATGAGGTGTCGTGCCCGGATAGAGAGAGAGGGCTTTCCGGACCACTATCCCATCTGATTCCGTAATCCATTCCGGATACCTACAGCATCCTCCTTACTTCCTTCAGCATCCCTTCTGTAACCTATCCTGGCTCTCGGCTATGTCTCCTCGTTCTTCTCCCATCGCCGTTGCCTTCTTCGTCGTACTTCTATTGGCATCCTATCGCTAAGATACGAGGACGAGACGAGAGCGACGGGAGAGGCGACGACAGCACGGGGCATCAGTCTCCTGTATCTTCGCGCCACGTCCGGGCCCTGAAGATTCCGCGAAGAAATTCCTCGGCTCGATTCGCTCACACGCTCGCGCGTCCAATACAAATACTGTCCCCGTTCGACGTGCATCCGCTTTCCTTTCCTCCGGAAAGCGTCGTGCGTCGGTAAGGTGGAATCTGCGAAATTCAAATATTTCGCTGAGAGAAAAAGATAGAGAAGGAAAAGGAAAGCGAACGAGTGGAAGATCGAGGAAGGGAGAAAGAGTCATTTATTCTGCGCTTTCCGGATGAATCTGCTTCAAGCATCTAAAACAGGTAGTTGCAAACGGTTACAATACTGCCGACAAGAGAAATTCAGCAATGCGTAAATTCAAAAGATTTCGAACACAACGAGAATTTAAAGTAGTTTGAATACGAACACGACAACTATTTTTTATCATGGTTAAAAATTAGGTTTAGGAAGGTAAAATAATCTGCAATTGTATAACATGTACTGCAATCTGAGTACAAAGCATAGGATTGCACACACACGCATTCACTCATACACCCATATAGCCCTCACGTCGCGACGATATTAAAAGGAAGATTATTTCGGAATGTGCTGGGGACAGTGATAAAAGAGCATCTAAAGAATTTCCTGTTCTATAGGATGGAATTATGAAGCTATCCGAAGGCGTTCTAACGTCGTGTATGGCAATTTGTGCTCGATATATAATTTCCTTCGTGCTTCCTCATACAAATATGCAGGACGCATACTTCTAAGAAGTATATGCATAAAATAACCGAGATTATACAAGCTGTTCTAGGACGTTCTGAGCCGTCTTTCACATAGGAATTTCGTTAGGTAGAAGTCGACTTCGAGATAGTAAAAAAGAAATTGAAAACACGGAAGGAATAGCAATATATTCCCATGTATTTGATAAGAGAGGTAGACCGAGACCGTCAAGGAGAGTGTCAGAGGATTGAGCGATCGAAAGAAGAGCGTTTGCGAGACATCAGCGGCACTAATGTCTTCTCCGTGAGATCGCATTCGCGACGTATGAAAATATCCAAGAGCGACCGGGATGAATATGTTTCGCGCGGCTTTTATCGATCATTGTCGTCTGCCGCCGAGAACTAAATGCGAAACGCATTTCGCGCCGCGAGCTACTTTAATGTCCGCAACAAGGCTCGCCTCGCGCGCGGCTATTAAGGTAATGTTATTTAAACGCGATAAATTGCTCCGCGCGCAATTATAAAGAATAATGCCGACTGCGGAAAGTAATGTACGATACGAAAGGAATGCCGAGCCTTTTATAATCGTGCTTCACTGAATTTATCCGGCTACTTCGCGCAACATGCTGATCAATGAGAAAATAAGTACAATAAATAAAAACCGCGATATTTGTATAAAAGTAAAACAGAGGAGATCTGTAAAAATAATTATTTAATATTGTATATAATAAAAATAATTATTTAATTTTTTTTTATCTTCATTTCTCGAAAGTCAAGTGAATGAATCCCGTAAGATTATCTCTCTTTCTCCCTCTGTGATTTTTCATATATTCTTCTTCGATTAAAATAAAAATAAAGCGCAATAGCAACAATGGCAACATTATTATGAAAAAAAATGATTAATGTTAATTGATTAATAGCATAGACATTGACGTATAAAACGCAACAAAAATTCCTCGCTCCTCCGACAGCGGTGAGATGCTTCTCTCTCGTCGCGGAATAAATCGCCGCAATTTGCAGGACGTCACTACGGTGACGCAAAATTGCTTTTCTCACCTCTCCGCTCGGCAGCGCGGTAAAAGTTAAGTATCTCATCGACTTAGTCACCCGGGTATACACGCTCGCGCATCTTGTGGAACTTTCACGAAAGATCAAAGCACGCAGAGACGTGGAGGGAAAGCCGAGGGTTGTGGAAACGAACGCCGGAGCTGCATCGCACGCGAAGGATACTTCGAGCGAACTTCCGGATGTAGAGATATCCCGTCCTTTACCGCTTGACTGGCTGGCCCGGGCAAACTTTCTGGAACCATACGGAACACGAGAAACTTTTCGATGACTTTGGATCGCGTTCTGATACGCCATTATCGAAAGAATTCCGACAGTTAATAGGATATGGTTAATTTCTGAAGAAAAATTCTTTTAGATGAAATGGTTGCTGTGTTCAAAGGATGCATTTTTTTGTTTATCATGAAAAAAAACAATCAATTTAAAAAAATTTTTTTTAAAGTGATATCTCACCAATTTGCAGTTTGAAATTCTCAACATTTCTTTTTCTTTTATTAATTAATAATAATAAATTAATTAGTATGGTTGTATTAAAATTGAAAATTAATTTGGATTGTACCATTTAATATATTAGCAACAGATTCTTTAATAAATCATTGATTAGTACGTAATTATTTTATAAAAGATCAGAATTTTATAAAGGTTTTAAATTTATGGATTTCAATATCCACTTTAGAAGAATCTTTCGTATAGTGAAACTGTTGAAAAGCAAAATTTCACAGTCAAAGATAAAAGATTACAATACGAAGAGTTGACAAAAAACAAAGACTTCAAAGAGCATAACGCATGGAATTGTTCAATTTCCCAGCGTAAACAAAAATATCACGACAAACGGTGGTCGGCAATGCTTCAGGACACGGGGTGCATTCCAGATAACCATGCACGCGAAAAGCGCAAACGTGCGAAACACCACTAGTGGAAAACAATAGTGAGGTGAAAGAGGAGCAAGGCGGAGGGGAGGACAAAAAACCGTAGTAACATTTGCCGAGTACTGAAGCGCGTTGTTCGACGCGGCCGAAGATTACAACTGTCCGGCAGCTGAACGCAGCTGCAACTGGATGTCGCGCAACGCGATGCAAAGTAGCTCTAGAAACAGTAATTTTTGTGTGACCAAAAAGCATGTCAGCTAGACAGACAGAGAGAAATATGCCGTGAAGGTTGAGAAATATTCAAGGAAGCAACAATCGAAGAGAGAAGTGTGACTAAGAAAAATTAACAGCGCGTAAAGAGTAGAAAGATGGATAAAACGAGAATGTAAAAGGGATGAGAATGAAAAAAAGGGAACTTGGATGGCTGATGAAAGAATTTTGCAGAAGTGAAAGAAGAGCAAAGAAATGTACTGACAGATAATTTACAGGGTAGTTCGTGCATAATCATTAATCGCGATTTGTGAAATGATTTTAGAAATTATTTTTACTCGATTGGATGGTCACTCGATTTACAAATCAAAATATCATGTCATCTCTTGTGTTTTTCATATAATTGAAATTTAAAACTAATTTTGTCCAATTAACGATGATTTACATATGATTTAAAATTTAAGACCTTCTCTTCAAAATTAAAATTAAATTTTATTTTTCGTATAACATATTAATCGCCCATGTATAAAAAATATTATTATAGATTCCGATCCCTGATAATTTGAAAGCAAAATCGCCTTTCTTTTTGTTGGCATTTATAGCAAAACTTAATCACTTCTAAAAAATTCGTTATGATCAGCTTACAAAAGCCACCCTGTATAAAAGGGTAGCCAAAGGCATCAGAGGCTG
>Ga0157363_1001006_pt1 | contig 22692 bp, 25 predicted proteins | sample AttsexASBM1_FD_111477 | JGI IMG/M metagenome (GOLD analysis project Ga0157363, IMG submission 111477) | Fungus gardens microbial communities from leaf cutter ant in Ribeirão Preto, State of São Paulo, Brazil - Atta sexdens ASBM1 | ecosystem: Host-associated > Fungi > Mycelium > Unclassified ... | reverse complement strand
TGGCGGAGAGGGTGGGATTCGAACCCACGGTACGCTTCCACGCACGGCGGTTTTCAAGACCGCTGCCTTCAACCACTCGGCCACCTCTCCATCTCCAGTAGGACTGGAGTCGCGCCTCGTGGGCGACGGTGCGTAGTTTGCTATGTCTTGCCCGGAGCGTCAAGTGGGGAATTCGGAGGATATGTCAGTTAGTTACATAAAATCAGCACGATCACATTTCGAAACCGGGGGGTGGCAGCTCTGTAACAGGGTTTCATGCTTACCTTCGGGGTGAGGGCGCGGTGGCGTGCCCTAATGTTTTGCATAAACTGGAGCGTATCATGTCTGGTAAATTTCTTATGGGCATGGGGAGTGCCCTTCTGTTGGCTGGAACGGCATTTCTGCCAGTAATGGCCGTGGCGCAGGATGTGCCACCGCCGATGATGGGGGTGCGAGGCCCTGGTATGGGGCCTCATGGCCATCTTCCTGTGCCATCGGGTGTTGAATTGACGGCAGAGCAGAAGGTTCAGTGGCGTATTATCGGTGAGCAGGCAAAGAAAGATGATGCAGGCCTGCGTAAGGATGGCCGTGCGCTGCATGAGCAGATTGGGGACGCCTTGATGTCTGAAGGGGCACTTGATCGCACCAAGCTTGCGGATCTTCTGCGTCAGGAAAATGCTCTCCATGTTCGTGAAGAGCAGGCTAGGCTAGAGATCATGGAAAAGCTGCATGATCTGCTGACGCCTGCTCAGAGAAAGCAGGCGCGTGAGACTGCAGATAAGATGAAGGCGCTGCACGAACAGCTCTGGGCGCTGATGAAAAAAAGCGATACGCCAGAGCCTGAAGCTCCCTGATCGGGGAGGATAAGGATCAATCTGCTTGACGTGTATTGCGGCAGGCAGTAAATCGGTCCTGTTTTCGGACACGCCACATCGCGAAGGCTCGCGCAGTGGCGTGTTTTTGTTTGTCATAGGGTGGCCCGTTGTTCGAACAACTTTCAGGCAAGATGTCCGGTGTCCTCGAAGGACTTTCCAAGAATGGAAAGCTCTCTGAAGGTGATGTCACTGAGGCAATGCGCGAAGTCCGTCTGGCGATGCTTGAGGCAGACGTTGCGCTTCCTGTTGTTCGTGATTTCGTCAATAAAGTGCGGGAACGGGCTGTCGGCCATGAGGTGCTGGAAAGCGTCTCTCCAGGTCAAGCCGTCGCAAAAATTGTCAATGATGCACTGATCGATGCTCTTGGCGGGGCAGGAGCAATTCCTCTGAACCTGTCTGCAACAGCGCCAGTTCCGGTGTTGATGGTTGGTTTGCAGGGTTCTGGTAAAACCACCACATCGGGCAAGATCGCGCTGCGTCTTTCTGGGCGCGAACGCAAGAAAGTGTTGCTGGCCAGTTTGGACGTTCAGCGACCTGCGGCTCAGCTCCAGCTTCAGCAACTTGCTGAGCGTGTGAATGCGCAGACCGGTTTGGTTGTGTCGCTGCCAATCGTCGCCGGGCAATCGCCTGTTGATATCGCGAAGCGCGCACTGGAGACTGGTCGACGCGAAGGATATGACATCGTCATTCTCGATACGGCAGGTCGCTTGTCTATCGATGAGACTTTGATGGATGAGGTCCGTCAGGTGCGGGCCGTCACGAACCCGGCAGAAACGCTGTTGGTCGTTGACGCCATGACGGGGCAGGACGCTGTAAATACCGCCAAAGCCTTTAACGAAGCTGTTGGAATTACTGGCGTTGTTATGAGCCGTATGGATGGTGACGCCCGTGGTGGTGCCGCACTTTCCATGAAGGCGATTACGGGTGCGCCAATCAAGCTGACGGGTTCTGGCGAAAAGCTGGAGGCTCTTGAGGAGTTTCACCCAGAGCGTGTGGCTGGCCGTATTCTTGGGTTGGGTGATATCGCCGGTCTCGTGGAGCGTGCGTCTGAAACGCTCGATCACGAGGAAGGCGAGCGCGTTGCCAAGAAGATGCTCGCCGGAAAGTTTGATCTGGATGATTATGTCTCCCAGATCGATCAGATCAATCGCATGGGATCGATCTCGGGCATTCTCGGTATGTTGCCTGGAATGGGGAAGCTCAAGGATGCGTTGGGTGACAAGGAGATCGATACGTCGATCTTCAAGCGTCACAAGGCAATCATCTCTTCGATGACCAAACAGGAGCGCAAAACTCCTGGGATCATCAAGGCATCTCGCAAGAAGCGGATTGCATCTGGGGCGGGTACCACCGTTCCGGAAGTCAACCGCTTACTCAAGCAGTTTGACGATATGTCCACCATGATGAAGCGGATCAGCAAGATGGGTCTTTCTGGTCTGATGCGGAGCATGGGCGGGGCAGGTGGTCTGGGTGATATGATGAAGGGGATGGGTAAGCCCGGTGGGCGTCCTCCCTTCGTCTGATCAGCCCATAGTTTTTTAAAATTAATCGTTCAGGAGTTTTTCATGAGCCTCAAGATTCGTCTTTCCCGCGCCGGTGCCAAGAAGCGCCCTTACTATCACATCGTTGTTGCAGACAGCCGTAGCCCACGTGACGGCCGTTTCATTGAGAAGGTTGGTTCCTACAACCCGATGCTGCCTTCTGATCATGCAGATCGCATCAACCTGAATGATGAGCGCATCAAGCACTGGCTCTCCAATGGCGCACAGGCAACTGATCGCGTTGCACGTTTCCTTGGTAACGCTGGTCTGGCTCCGAAGCCGGAATATCGTGAGCAGCCGAAGAAGTCTGCTCCGAAGAAGCGCGCTCAGGAGCGTGCCGCTGCTGCTTCTGCCGCTGCTGCAGCCTGATCATTCATTGATCTTGTAGGCTGCCGGAGCAATGACCCGTTTTAACCCTGAAAGCGACGTACTGGTCGCCACTATTGGTCGCCCCCATGGTGTGCGTGGCCTTGTGCGTCTGCATGCAGCCACTGATGATCCGGTTTCGGTCGAGGAATTCGGTACGCTGCATGATGAGCAGGGTGAAGAGTGGGTTGTTCGGTGGGTATCGCATGGTGTTGCTGCGCTGACAGATCGGAACGGTCAGACCGTTTCGGACCGGACGGCTGTGGAGCGCGTGGTCAATCGTCGTTTGTATGTGGCGCGTGAGCAGCTTCCCGCCGCCGAGGAAGACGAATTCTATCATACTGATCTGATTGGTATGGTCGCCGTTTCCGAGGCTGGAGATGAGCTTGGTACGGTCGTAACCGTTCACGATTATGGTGCTGGGGTCAGCATCGAAATTGATCGTGGATTGATCATACCGTTTACGATGGCCTGTGTCCCGCATGTTGATCTTGCAGGCCGTCAGGTTGTGGTGATCCCGCCGCCGATGGTTGAAGTCGAGGGTGACCTTGATGGCGACGTGCAGGTGCGCGCATGAGCTGGCGAGCGGATATCCTCAGCCTGTTCCCAGATATGTTTCCGGGGCCATTGGGGTTTTCTCTCGCTGGGCGGGCACTTGAGCGCGGAATCTGGTCCTGCGAAGCGCATGATCTGCGTGTGCATGGACTTGGGCGCCACCGTGCAGTTGACGACACGCCCTTTGGCGGTGGTGCGGGCATGGTGATGCGGGCAGATGTTCTGGATTCAGCCCTTAATGCGCTTCCTGCGCTTGAGGGCCGTCCAATCGTCTATCCTACCCCCCGCGGCCGTCGCATGACGCACGAGGATGCGGAGCGTCTTTCCGCCGGGCCGGGCGTGGTTGTCCTCTGTGGTCGATTTGAAGGTGTGGACGAGCGTGTGCTCGAAAAGCATGGAATCGACCAGTTCTGCATGGGTGATTTCGTATTGTCCGGCGGTGAAATTCCTGCACTGGCGCTGCTTGATGCATGCGTCCGGCTTCTGCCGGGTGTCATGGGGTCTGATATCAGCGGTCAGGACGAGAGTTTCACGGACGGTTTGCTAGAGTACCCGCAATATACCAAGCCGGCAGTGTGGGAAGGGCGAGAAACGCCTGAAGTCCTGCTCTCCGGTCATCATGGCGCCATTGCAAACTGGCGTCACGAGCAGTCAATCGCCGTTACAAAGGCACGTCGCCCGGACCTCTGGGATGCGTATCTTGCGCGGCAGCAGATTCATTAAGAGTTTTGTTTTCAGGAGTTTGGTCATGAACATTATCCAGCAGTATGAGGCGCGCGAGATCGAGCGTCTTTCCGCAATCCGTGCCGTTCCCGATTTCATCGCTGGTGACACCGTGCGCGTTGGCGTTCGCGTTGTCGAAGGCACGCGTGAGCGCGTGCAGACCTTCGAAGGCGTTGTCATCGCCCGTTCCAACAAGGCGCTGAACAGTAACTTCACGGTTCGCAAGATTTCTAACGGTGAAGGCGTTGAGCGCGTATTCCCGCTTTATGCACCGTCCATTGCGAGCATCGAAGTTGTTCGTCGTGGTAAGGTTCGTCGTGCAAAGCTTTATTATCTGCGTGGTCGTTCGGGTAAGTCCGCACGTATTGCGGAGCGCCCGCGCGATCTGCCGAAGGATGGCGCCAAGGCCGCCTCGTAAAGTCGGGAGTAGACAGGATGCAGGTTTCGAATTCGCCCAGAACACTTTTTGATAAGATCTGGGACGATCACATTGTAGAACGTCTCGAAGATGGGACATGCATCCTCTACATCGACCGTCATCTTGTTCACGAGGTGACAAGCCCGCAGGCCTTCGAAGGCCTGCGGCTGGCCGGGCGTCCTGTGCGTCGTCCGGATGCAACAGTTGCGGTGGTTGATCACAACGTCCCCACCTCGGACCGTTCTAAGCCGATTGAAGAGCCGGAAAGCCGCCTTCAGATCGAAACGCTTGAGTGTAATGTCGCCGAATTCGGCGTTCCCTATTTCCCGTTATTGTCTGCCGCGCAGGGGATTGTCCACGTTGTCGGGCCAGAGCAGGGAATCTCACTGCCAGGTATGACCATCGTCTGTGGCGACAGTCATACCTCAACGCATGGTGCGATGGGTTCCCTCGCTTTCGGTATCGGTACTTCCGAGGTCGAACATGTTCTTGCGACACAGACGCTTTTACAGCGTCCCGCAAAGAACATGCGCGTGTTCGTGGAAGGCAAAACAGGCGCGGGTGTCACTGCCAAGGATATCATGCTTGCCATTATTGGCAGAATTGGTACCGCAGGTGGCACGGGACATGTGATTGAATTTGCCGGTTCTGCAATCCGGGATCTGGACATGGCCGGACGCATGACGCTTTGCAACATGTCCATTGAGGCTGGTGCGCGCGCTGGACTGGTTTCGCCGGATGAAACAACGTTTTCCTATGTGAAGGGCCGTCCGTTTGCACCTAAGGGTGATGCGTTTGAGCAGGCGTGCGCGTATTGGAGAACACTGGCGTCAGATGACGGTGCTCATTTTGACACTGAAGTTATCCTGCGTGCGGAAGACATTGTTCCGTCTATAACGTGGGGAAATAGCCCGCAGGATGTTCTTCCTGTTGATGGGATTATCCCGTCTCCAACTGATTTCAAGGACCCAGCTCAAGCCGCTCAAGTCCAACGTGCGCTGGATTACATGGGTCTTGAGGCAGGGCAGAAAATTGCAGGTACGCCTGTTGATGTGGTGTTCATTGGCTCCTGCACGAATAGCAGGATCGAGGACCTGCGTTCAGCCGCGGATGTCGTTCGTGGGCGGCATGTCGCGCCAAATGTTCGTGCGATGATCGTTCCAGGTTCTGGTCTGGTGAAGCGCGAGGCTGAAGCTGAGGGTTTGGACAAGATCTTCCTTGACGCGGGTTTTGAGTGGCGGGAAGCGGGTTGTTCGATGTGTCTGGGTATGAACCCAGATCGTCTGACGCCGGGGCAGCGTTGTGCTTCTACATCCAATCGAAATTTTGAGGGGCGGCAGGGGCCAGGCGGTCGCACGCATCTATGCTCACCCGCAATGGCTGCGGCAGCAGCTGTTACGGGCGTGCTGTGTGACGTCAGGGAACTGATCAGGGAGCCTGTGTAATGGATAAGTTCACGCAACTGACAGCCATTGCGGCGCCTATGCCGAACGAAAACATCGATACCGATCAGATCATTCCTGCGCGTTTTCTCAAGACGATCCTGCGTACGGGTCTTGGGAAAAATGCTTTTGCAGCCCAGCGCTACGACGGAAATGGTGCTGAGCGGCCTGAGTTTGTTTTGAATCAGGAACCATACCGGCATGCGGAAATCCTGATTACGCTCGATAATTTCGGATGTGGATCTTCGCGTGAGCATGCTCCTTGGGCGTTGCTGGATTTTGGTATCCGATGCGTCATCGCGCCGAGTTTTGCAGATATTTTTCATAACAACTGCTTCAAGAACGGCATTCTGCCGATCCGTCTGCCACGTGAAATCTGCGAAATGCTGATGGATGATGCGCGGCAGGGTAGCAACTCCCGCCTGACGGTTGATCTTGAGAAGCAGGTTATTATTCGCCCGGATGGAGAAACTGTATCGTTTGACGTTGACCCTTTCCGTCGCCACCTTCTGCTCGAAGGGTTGGACGATATCGGGCAGACCATGGCTCACGACGATGCCATCAATACATTCGAGCATCAGGCAAGCCGGGCATGGGTGCCGTCCATCACCATGGAGACAACGAAATGAGTGAAGCCCACAAGCTTCTCGTTCTTGCCGGAGACGGTATTGGCCCCGAGGTCATGCGCGAAGTCGCACGTATTGTGCATTGGCTTGGTGTTAACCGCGGGCTCCGTCTTGAGATTACGGAAGAACTGGTTGGTGCGGCTTCCCTTGCTGCACACGGTGTTCCCATTCGTGACGAAGTCATCGATCTTGCCAAGCAGTCCGATGCCATTCTGTTTGGCTCTGTCGGAGATCCGGCATGGAGTCACGTAGGTTTCGACAAGCGCCCCGAAGTGGCTATTCTCAAGCTGCGTAAGGAGCTTGAGCTTTTTGCAAATCTGCGTCCTGCTCAGCTTTTCGATGCGCTGATCGATGCATCTGCTCTGAAGGCAGATGTCGTGCGCGGGCTCGATATTATGATCGTTCGCGAGACGGTTGGCGGGATCTATTTTGGTGAGCCTCGCGGTATCGAGACGCTCCCGGATGGCGGCCGCCGCGGTATCAATACTGAAGTTTATACGACGGCGGAAATTGAGCGCGTTGCTCGTGTGGCCTTTGATCTCGCACGCAAGCGCGACAACCGTGTGTGCTCCGTAGAGAAATGTAACGTGATGGAAAGCGGCCTTCTGTGGAAGGAGGTCGTGACTGATCTGCACAAGCGCGAGTATCAGGACGTTGAATTGTCCCACATGCTGGCGGACAACTGTGCCATGCAGTTGGTTCGTAATCCGAACCAGTTTGATGTGATCGTGACCGGTAATCTCTTTGGCGATATCCTTTCCGATCTGGCTTCCATGCTTACCGGGTCTTTGGGCATGCTCCCATCTGCAACGCTTGGCGTTGTGCGGGAAGACGGCAAGCGCAATGCGCTTTACGAGCCAATTCACGGTAGCGCGCCCGATATCGCAGGGCAGGGGATTGCTAATCCTCTGGCTCAAATCCTGTCGTTTGCAATGCTCCTGCGTTATTCACTGAACCGTTCTGATGATGCAGATCTCATTGAGCAGGCTGTTTCCAACGTCCTTGCGACAGGTTTGCGTACGGCTGATATCATGTCTCCAGGCATGGCACGTGTTGGTACCGAAATGATGGGTCAAGCTGTTCTGCGTGAAATGGAAAAGCTCGCCTAAGGTTAAAGAATCCCGGTGGAATGCGTATTCTGCCGGGTTATATTTTGCTGTTCAGGTTCGCTGCCATGCAATTGGGGTGTGGTCAAAGTCGATGTCTGGCGGGTAGGGTCCGGGTGTCAACGATGACATCCGGGAATCAGTCATGCCTTTCATTGCCGACCGTCTGAACAGAATTCTTCCCAGTCAGACCATTGCTATTACTCAGAAAGCTCGTGCCCTCAAAGCTGAAGGCCGCGACATCATCAGTCTTTCTGCAGGTGAGCCTGATTTTGATACGCCAGAGTTTATCAAAGAGGCCGCTATTGCAGCCATCAGGGCTGGCGAGACAAAATATACGGATGTTGCGGGAACCCAGGCGCTACGAAAGGCCGTTGCCGATCGCCTGAACAAAGACTTTGACCTTGATTACACTGCGGACGAAATCTGTGTTTCAACTGGTGGAAAGCAGGTCATTTATAATGTGATGACTGCAACACTAAATGCAGGAGACGAGGTCATTGTTCCGGCGCCGGCATGGGTTTCTTATCCGGACATTGTTGCATTGGCAGACGGCAAGCCTGTCGTTGTTCAGACAAAGCCAGAGAATGGTTTCAAACTCACGGCAAACCAGCTTCGTTGGGCGATCACGCCACGCACAAAATGGGTTATGCTGAACTCTCCCTGTAATCCTACTGGAGCGGCTTACACAGAAGACGAACTGCGTGCCCTGACGGATGTGCTGCTTGATTATCCGCATGTCTGGGTTTTTACGGACGATATTTACGCAAAGCTCGCCTATGACGGCTTTGTAGCCAAGACAATCGTGCAGGTTGAACCCCGCCTGCGAGACCGAACCGTAACCATGAACGGTGTGTCTAAGGCCTATGCCATGACAGGCTGGCGAATTGGATTTTCGGCGGCACCCGTATCTTTGACGAAACAACTGGTGAAGCTACAGGGGCAGAGCACAAGCAACCCATGCTCGATTGCACAGGCTGCGGCTCTGGCGGCAGTTTCCGGGCCACAGGACTTTATCGCTGAGATGGTCTCGGTATATCAGGAGCGTCGCAATCTTGTGGTGTCGATGCTGAATGAAGCGCCCGGTCTAAGCTGTCACACACCTGAGGGTGCTTTTTACGTATTTCCATCCATGCAGGGGACACTTGGAAAAACGTCTCGTGGGGGAGTGCGGATCGATAGCGACGAGGCTTTTGTTGCGGCCCTGCTTGAGGAGACCGGCGTGGCGGCAGTGCATGGCGCTGCATTTCTGACACCGGGTTATTTCCGTGTGTCATATGCGACGTCCACAGAGCTGTTGCGAGAAGCCTGTGCGCGGATTCAGAGCTTCTGTAAGGGGTTGTCGTGACGGTTCATATCGCATCCCGACTGGCGACACTTCCCAAACCCGCAACCATTGCCATGGCTGCGCGTGCGCGGGAACTGCGGGCTGAGGGAGCGGATGTGATTTCACTGGCTCTAGGCCAGCCGGATTTTCCGTCTCCGCCAGAAGCTATTGAAGCCGCGTATCACTCTGCGCAGGCTGGAGATACCGGATATCCGCCCATTCCGGGGCAGAAAGCGCTGATTGAAGCGATTATCCGGAAATTTCGGCGTGATAATGCCATCGAAGCGACGTCTGATCGGATCATGGTTGCCAATGGCGGCAAGCAGGTCATTTTCAATGCTTTCATGGCGACACTCGAAATTGGCGATGAGGTGATTGTACCTGCGCCATACTGGGTCAGTTATCCGTTGATCGCGCGGATGCTCGGCGGTGTTCCTGTTGAAATCTCGTGCGCGGAGGAGGATCGTTTCCGCCCGCGTGCGGAGGTTATCAAAGCAGCGATAACACCCAAGACGCGATGGATTGTACTTAATTTCCCTAATAATCCGACAGGCGCCATTCTGGAGAAGGAAGATCTGGAAGCAATTGCGGGGGTTCTTCGTGATGCTCCGCATGTTCTGGTGATGTGCGACGAAATTTACGAACATCTGACGTTCGACGGGCGGCGCCATCTGTCGCTTCTGAGCGTTGCGCCTGATCTGGCGAACAGGATACTAATCGTAAATGGTGTGGCTAAAGCCTATGCCATGACGGGTTGGCGGGTTGGGTTCGCATGCGGGCCCAAGACGCTGATCAGCGCAATGGTTGCTGTTCAGGGGAACGTGACGTCCGGTGTGTGCACGTTGGCTCAGGCCGGTTCCGTTGCCGCGCTTGATGGGGATTTCTCCCGAACTGAGGTCATGCGTCAGACATACGAGACGCGACGTAATCGTGTTGTCGCAGCTCTCAAAGCTCTTGCTGGCGTTACCTGCGAAATGCCTGAGGGCGCATTTTATGCGTATCCCGGCATTGCATCCTTGATAGGTGGTGTGTCTGGGGGAGGTCGCGTGCTTACGGATGATGTCGCTTTTGCCGAGGCACTTCTTGATGAGGCGCACGTGGCGACAGTGCCCGGATCAGCATTTGGCTACAGCCCGTATCTTCGTTTGTCCTGTGCAGCTTCGGATGCTCAGCTTGATGAGGCATGCGAGCGAATTTCGCGCTTTGTAGAAAAAATCAGGCCAGCCTGAGAGGCATGGACGCGTGGGCGGAGGAATGCCAACATCGTGTTCATGACACAGACAATTCCTCCGTTCTCAACTCTTTCTTTTCAGCGTCCTGACGAAGTTTTTCTGCGTGAACGATATGCAGCAGTCGCGGCATATCTGGATGCAGGTCACAGGCTGGAGGCTTTGCAGGCGTTTGACGTCGTACGCAGGGAATATGAGTCTTGGGCGTCTCACGTTTACCTCCAGTTCTCGCGTAATACGCAGGATGAAGCTGCCAAGGCAGAACGTGATTACGCAGACAGGCTTTCGCCTGTTGCCACAGACCACGAAATCACAATCAAGAAGCGCCTCCTTGCGGACCCTGATCGGGCAGGGCTGATGGAGATTGTGACGCCGCATGTGGTGCGGTTGTGGGAATCCGATACAACTACTTTCGATCCGCGGATCAGTCATGACCTTGAGGAAGAGGCACGTCTGACGGGCGAATACACCGCGTTGCTCGCGTCGGCGAAAATTTCGTTTGATGGAAAGTCGCTCAACCTTTCAGGGCTCGTGCCTTACCTTGAAAGCTTGGACCGCGATGTCCGGCATGCGGCTGAGACAGCCCGCTGGTCATTCTTTGAGGAAAATGGAGCGGCCCTTGATGAGCTTTATGGCAAGCTTGTCTCTTTGCGTGACCGGATGGCTAAAACCTTAGGTTTCGATCACTACACTGCTCTGGGCTATCGCCGGATGCGGCGCACGGATTATGGGCCCACGCAGGTCGCGGCATTCAGGGAAAAGGTGCTGACCCACGTTACCCCGCTGATCCAGTCCATTCTGGAGCGCAGGCGCCTGGAAATGGGCTGGGACCGCCTCCGGGCATGGGACGAAGCCTTGATCGACCCTAAAGGCAACCCTGTGCCCGCGGGAGGATATGATCTGCTGGTCGAGCGTGCGGAGACAATGTTCCGTGATCTTGATGCCAGCGGAGAAATGGCCGGTTTTTACGCCCGGATGCGCGATGAGGATTATCTCGACCTCAAAAATCGGGACGGCAAGGCAGGCGGCGGGTTCTGCACGTCATTTCCGACGGAAGGGACGCCATATATTTTTGCCAATTTTAACGGCACACATAATGACATCGGGGTGTTTACCCACGAGATGGGTCATGCGTTCCAGAACTGGAAAAGCCGTGATCTGCCCTGGATCGATCAGATTTGGCCAACCATGGAAGCTGCTGAAATTCATTCCATGGGGCTAGAATTTCTGACCTGGCCACAGATAGGAGAACTGGTCGAAGATGGTGCGGCTGAGCGTTATCGGCGCATGCATTTGATCGGAAGTCTGGCGTTTTTCCCGTATGGCGTCTGTGTCGATCATTTTCAGCACGAAGTTTATGAAAAACCACAGATGAGCGCTGAAGAGCGTCATGCGACGTGGCAGAGGCTTGAGAAGCTCTACATGCCGTGGCGCGACTGGGGCGATCTGGCATATCCCGCGAAGGGTGGCCGCTGGCAGGCGCAACTGCATATCTACCGACTGCCATTCTATTATATTGATTATGCACTCGCTCAGTGCTGTGCATTGCAGCTTTGGCTGCACTCTCGTGCTGACAGTGCGGGCACTTTGGAAACCTATCGCGCTTTATGTGCAAAAGGTGGTTCCAAGCCATTTTCGGAGCTTGTTGCGGAAGCCGGTCTTGCCTCACCGTTCGAGGCAGATGCACTTGCTGAGGTCGTTCAGGAAGCTGAGCACGTCCTGTTGGGATAACAGGACGTGGAAGCGATGATCCCCGGGTTTTATGCCGGGGATGCAGTTCACTTGCGGCTGTTCCACTCAGAAATCAGATCGATTACTGCCTGAGGAGACATGCTGCGAGCATTCCCCAGAGCTGTTGATCCATCGCCATTCAGTGCATGACCTTCTGGCGTAATGACGATGACGGTTGGGACAGCTTTGATCGTCACGCCATATTTCTGGGCCAGGTCCAGATTGGTATTGATGCGCCCAACATTGACAGGAACAATGACGAACTGGTTTTCCAGCCATTGTGCAGCATCAGGAAGTGCAAAAATCCCTGCGAGCATCTTGCAATCCGGGCACCAATTTCCGCCGAAAACGAGCAGAACGCGGCGGTGCGTTTTTGCGGCTGTCTTGAACGCTTCCTGTACCTGGGTATGAGCGAGGGACGTATCGGGGTATGGCTCCGCAACCGGAGGCGCAGATGTCTCCGTGAGTTTTGGGGCAGGCGTCGCAGCAGATGCTGATGCGAGTGTCCCTGCGGCGAGGGCGAATCCGGTGGCTGCGGCGAATAGGAATGTACGCATAAACAAGGCTTTCATTGATGTTGCCTGCTGCATGTCATAACGCAGGTTCGGGATCACGACGATTAAACCTCAGTTCAGTCGGAATATCATGTCTTCAGAAGATCGGTTAAAACACAATAAAAACAAGGGTCAGAAGGAAGTCAGCGTTGCCGTAACGCTCATCAGAACAGCGATTCTGATTGGCCTCACGCTGGCGTTTATGGCGATCTTTCGTTTCTGGAAGCCTGCCATTCATGGCATGCAGAAAGTTGCCGGGACCGGTGCGTGGCAATCGCTTTATGGCTTTTTTCATATAAACTCGGGGCTTGGCCGCGAGCAGCTGATTTTGACTGCGGTCATGTTGGTTTGCTTCGCACTGGCACTTCTGGCCCAGTTTATCGGGCTATGGCTGATCAGGATTTTCCGTAAACGGACCTGAGCATTAGTCCAAGCTCTTGCGGTGCGGAGCCTTTATTGCGGCCATTGCTGTGGCCGCCCAGGAGAGGATCAGTAGTGTGCCACCGTATGGTGCTACTCTTCCTACTGAAACCTTGCCGAATGTCAGATTCGTAAAAGCGAGCGTTATCACCGACACGCAGAAAATAAGCGTTCCAGCCGCCATCATTGAGCACGACCAACGTGCCCAGCAGCGTGCCAGACGATCTCTGCCAAGGGCCAGTGAGCAAAGGGCAATGGCGTGCCACATTTGAATTTCGACGGCAGAATGAAGCATGCTCCGACCAGCTGGAAGCGCGAACGCTTTGTCAGGCAGGTGTGCGGACAAGGCTCCAAGAGCTACGCCAGTCCCAGCAGCAAAAGCTGCAAAGACAAGGATACCTCGAAAGAAACGATCATGCTGCGTTGTCGTGGTGTTTGCGGACATGGCTGCAATGTAGCATGTCTTTACGTGAAGGAAGAGTTGACCTGTGGCATTGCCTCGTCTTCCGGGAGAGTGTCCTCGTCATGTGTGTCCTCTCCGTATCCTGTTTCACTAAGGAGAAGTTTCCAATGACGATCATCTCACGTGCGGCACTTGCTGCTTCAACTGCAATGCTCTGTGCTCTTGCCGCCTGTACTGCTCCGAATCCGCCGCCAGCCCCGCCGCTTCCATCCGCAGCGAAGGCATCTCTGAGCACGGCTGATGCTGCGTTCATTCAGCAGGTTGATGAAATGGACATGAAGCAGATTGCGATTGCGGGTCTCGCGGCGACACATAGCAACAGCGACACTCTGAAGGCATTTGCTGCTACTGTTGTTGCTGATCATACAACCAGCCGCGCTGCTGTTGCTAAGATCGCCTCAACATCAAACCTGACTGTCGCCGGCAAGATCGATACGGCTGATCAGGCTCACATTGATTCCTTCGCGCATCTTTATGGTTCATCATTCGACCGCCTTTTCCTACGTGAAGTTGTCAGCGGGAATGGTGCAGCTTTTGATACTGCCGCCAGCAGTGAAGCTCAGAGCGCTTCCTCAGCCGATGTAAAGACGCTGGCAGCGGACACGGTAAAGATGGAGCAGTCACATGTTGGCCGTGCTCGCGATCTGATGGGTGATCATACGATCCGTGGTCATCACCACAGTTTTGGCCGCCATTCCTGAGGTTTCGGGAATGAATATCCGCATCGATCGCGTGGTGACACGGGGCGGCGACGGGGGAGAAACCTCCCTCGGAGACGGCACTCGTGTTTCGAAGGGAAGTGCGAGAATAGAGGCGATGGGGAGCATTGATGAACTCAATGCGACCTTAGGCCTTTTGCGTTACCACGTGAAGCATGATCGTCTTGTTTCTGTCCACGTGGCAGATATCGCGCGCCTTCAGTCGTGTCTTTTCGATCTTGGTGCGGATCTTTGCATGCCAGTCACCGGGCGCCCGTCTTCACTTCCATCTGAAGCTGTGCGTTGGCTGGAGGCGCGGATTGAAGCTCTGCGATTGTCCCAGCCTGAATTGCGCAGCTTTGTTTTGCCAGGTGGGTCGCTCGTAGCAGCGCATGCCCATCTTGCGCGAACGGTTGCGCGCCGGGCCGAGCGGGCGCTCGTGCAAATGGAAAATGCCCCTGTTGGGGGTATGCGTTTTCTGAATCGGCTATCGGATTATTTTTTCGTGTTTGGGCGCCATGCCAATAATGACGGACGGGATGATATTTTATGGCAGCCGGGGACGTGGAAAAACGATGCAATAAATACTGGAGACTAGGCAAAGAAGCCTATTGTTTTGGTGACAGGGGCAAAATTCGCTGTTATATTGCGCCCAGTTCGAATGTCTGAAAATTCAGATATTTCCAGCTTTTCACCCTGTAGCCAGGCCATGCTGCTGTCGATCAGGAATTTCCTGATCGACCTTTCGTCCGTATCGAACGGGCAGTCTGGCTACCGATACATGCAGATCATTATATTTGGTTGAAGAACAAAGAATGCAGGACGATCATCAGGTCACCGAAGACGCACTGCGCCAGGCGCTGTCGCGTCTGGGCTCCGGTCGCTCCCAGAATGCACGCCATGCCCAGCAGCCACAGGAGCGTCGCAGGCGTTTTGTGCGTGATGGACAGGTTGTGGTGGAGCACCAGAACAGTCGCAACGCAGCGCCTCGCGTTGCAATTCAGGACGATCAGGACGAAATTGAGCGCCTGAAACAGTCGGTCAAGCGCGAGCAGCGCCGTTGCGAAGAATCAGAGCGTCATCTGGGGGAAGCCCGTGCCCAGATTAAGGTTCTGGAAACACGTGCGGCTCACACGCGTATTCAGGTTACCGAGCTCAGCAAGGAATTGCGCGAGCATCAGGACATTATTCAGACTCTCAAGGCGCAGGTGCATCAGGCACGTGAACTCGCAGCTACGGCAGCGCAGCGTTCTCCGCGCCCGGTTGGGCGTCCCCGCAAGGAACGCCCTGAACAGCCGGTAATTGATGAAGCGCCGGTAGCCGTTTCGGTTCCGGTAAAAGCCAAGGCTGAGCCCGAGCCCGTTCAGTGGTGGCTTAAGGGTTGAAGTGGGTCAGGCGGATTGCCTGACCTTCCTTGCAAACCACAGACAGACACCAGCGAAGACAGCCCACCCTAGCCCGGATCTCATCAGGGCGGGGAGGGAAATGGCAATTGTGTCAGCACTGCCGGTCGCGCCTGTCATGGCTGCCAGTGCGACACCCACCAGACTTTCTCCAACGATAAAGCCTGAAGCGATCATTGTTCCGCGTTCCTGTGGGAAGCGGCGCAAGAGCCAGACCAGACCGGAACCGATTGCGATTGTGACGGAGACCTCCGGGGGAAGATAAATTCCCATCCCGACGGCAAGTGGTGGCATTGCCAGCTTTCTGCGGCGTAGTATCAGGTCTGCGACGATCATGCCGATGCCCAGTAGGGCTCCAATTTTCAGCATATTCCAGTCAAGACTACGGGTCAGGATACCTGTGGCAATGGCTGCCATCAGAGCGGGCTGGGGTGCTGCCAGCGCGTGTGCGGGGTCCATGCCGTCATGTGGCATGGCGCCCACAAATCCATAAGCCTGATAAAGAATCTGCAGGACCCAAGGAATAACCAGAGCGCCGGTAACGCAGCCAATCAGCAGCCCGATTTCCTGTTTCCACGGCGTGGCGCCAACGAGTTGACCTGTGCGGAGATCTTGCAGGTTATCGTTGGAAATCGCGGCAGAGGCAGTGATTGCCGAGAGCATGAAAAGCCCGAATGCGATGGCGAGAGGGCGCTGGGTCACAGACAGTATTCCGCTGCTCTCAAGTCCCCAGAGGCAGAGCGAAATAATGATGATTGCAATAATCCCGACGCCCGAAATCGGTGACGAAGACGAGCCTACAATACCGGCCATGTAACCGCAGGCGCTGGCAACCAGGAAGCCCAGACCAAAACATGCGATCACACCAAGAGCCACCAGCGTGAGCAACGAAGCACCATGCGACATGACTGGCCACAGGAAGTTCGTGAAAAGGCCAGTGAGTATGATGGCCACACCGACGCTTAAGGTGATCATGATTCGGGGAGAAAGATCGCGGTCGGTTTCGTCTTCAGTCGCGCGATGACTGATAGAAAGGGCTTCCCGAAGTCCTTTTGCGACTGGGCCAGCCAGCGTGAGGAGCGTCCAGATTGCTGCGACGGCGATAGCGCCTGCGCCAATAAAGCGCACTTTATGTAGCCAGATCCCTGAGGCTGCGGCCAGTGGTGCTGCCGAAGGAGTCAGATGACCCAGAACAGGCACCATGACACCCCATGCCATCAGAACACCGACCAGCATTGCAATACCGCCGCCAATTCCTACCAGATAACCAGTGCCGAGCAGGGCAAGTGAGAACGAGCCTGTCAGCCTGAAGGCAGAACTTCCTGCTGTCGTTGCAATGGAAAAGCCATCGGACAGGATGCGTAGGCCGGATGTTGCAAACGCGACACCAGCTGATACCAGGCTGCCTGCAGTCAAGGCGCGCAGACTGTCAGCGTCCCCTTCTGGAGAGGAGGCTCTGAGGATTTCAGCGCAGGCTGTTCCTTCGGGGTAGGGAAGGTCAGAGTTGGTGACCAGGGCCCGACGAAGCGGAATGGTGAAGAGCACGCCGGTCATTCCACCAGCCATGGTTACGAGGAAGGTCACGAAATAGGGAAATTCGTGCCAGTATCCGACCATGATCAACGCAGGTAGGGCTGCAAAAACGCAGGAAAGTGTTCCAGCGGCGGAAGCCTGCGTCTGGACCATGTTGTTTTCGAGGGTCGTGCCGCCTCCCATCAGGCGAAGCAGGGCCATTGAGATGATCGTGGCGGGAATTGACGAGCCAAACGTCAGGCCAATCTTCAGCCCAAGATACACATTCGCAGCCGTGAAGATGACGGTAATGAGCGCGCCAAGCACGATGCCGCGGATGGTCAGTTCTTTGCCGTCCATATATTTCATTCCGGAAGTGTCCCAACCATACGTTCTGTTACTGGGGCCTTACGATGTGCGGTCTGGCATCGCAACATTGTTCAGAAGGCGAAGGAAAAAGTGGACTGATAGAAGGCACCGCTTTTACCGCCAGCTCTGCGGATACCGCGAGAGGCTTCGAACCATGCGAAATCCTGAACCCAGTTCAGGTGTGGGGAAATCGCCCAGGTGAACAGTCCGTTCGGTGCGATGCCTACGAAATGCCCACGGAATTTTGTTAGATTGTAGGCAGAATTGACGGAATAGAGGCTGCCCCCATGCTTTTGCCGCCAAAGGAGAGGTGCCTTGATTTTCAGCGAGACAGAACCCCCGGGACTTCCGATCAGAACCGGAGCGACGCTGACAAGGTTTCCGGCACCCACATATCCAGTGTAATCCAGATAAGGATTCTGAGGGGAAAATGGTGCAATATACGTATTGACCTTACCCTCGCTGCGCGTCTCGTTTCCGCCGGAATACAGATCTGTCTGAAGTCCTGCGAAGGGGTGCAGAAGGCCTGCCGGATATCGGTAACCCAGTGTTGTGTTGATGGCATATGCCGAAACGTTCCGGCTATATGTTGAGGCGTATTGTGTAAATCGGCCGCCTTGCCAAAGTGCACCCAGCGCATATTCGAGATTATGGGCTGTTCCGTACCAACGAAAACCCAAATTGTTGCGGGTTGTGGCGCCTGTGATTGTGGATGGAATATTTGACGAGGAAATGTGGGTCAGCGTGCCGCTTTTTCCACCCAGATGAAATCCGATCCAGAAAAGATCCAGAGAGGATCGTATATGCTGGTTTCCAATATTGAAGGCTGGGACGTCGAAGGTAGTATCAAAGCCGTAAAGTCTTGTTGCCCAGTCCTGATTATCATGAAACATTGCGCGTGGCGTAATATTCGTACCGACGAAATCGTAGGCGTCAAAACGCACATGAGAGAACACGGCGTAGGCTCTTGGGCCATTCCACGTTAGCTGGACATTTTGTGTTTCACGATCATACATGATGTAAGACGGTGCATCGAGAAACTGCTGCCGCCCGAAGATGATGCCTGTGTGAGCGTTGCCAATGGTTTGTTGGTATTCGGCAAAAAGTTGTCCCACATCGAGACGTTTTCGAAACGTACTGTTGTAGCCGTAGCCTGACCAGCCGGCCGCCGTGCCGTTGATGAGTTGCCCGAAAATCCGCACATGTTTACCGATATGGAGGTCGGCACCCACCATGTTACGTGTCGTGAAGCGGCCAGAATGAGAATGTGTATTTGTGCCCAGCATCGGAAACTGGTTGTACCAGTTGCGCGCGCGACTGCGCCCTGAGAGAGAGCCAGATCGTGCCATCTCTATTCAGTGCAATGAACTTCAGAGGGTCGAAAAAATCTTTCCGGGTCCGTTTGTCCCGCAGGTACGACCAGTCTTCTGCCCAAGGCGCAATTCCGTATCGGCCAACTGGACCGAATCCGCTGCCTTCGCCGTTTCCGCGATTGAAGTTTCCCCATTTTTGCTGCCGCCCCACCGGTGCAATGTTCTGACTGGCAGTCAGCCTTCGTGCCTGCTCAATAAAGCCTGCGCGGGGGAAGTTCTGTATTGCGGGACGTTCGGCGTGATGAACTGTAATTCGTTCTTCGGAAGCTGCAGCGCTTGAGGGTGTTTCGGCCGCATATCCTTCAGAGAAGGACATGCAGAACCCTGTCGTACAGATAACGCGCAGCGGACGGCTTTTGGTGAAACGATGAGAAGAAAAAGACCGTCTACGCTGCTTCATGACCAGTTCCGGCTTGAGGAAATCCGGTCAGCTTATTCGGAATGAGAGTGAAACGAAACCGTAGGGAGATGCTGGCGGTTATATTGCAACTCATCCCGTGTCAGCTGGTAGCCAACTTCTAGGGTGTACGGGTTTGCCTGAGGGTTTGAACTCTGTGGGAGGTCGATGATTCTCAGGTCCGTGCGGATCTGCTGGGTGCTCACGTTCGGGGCAAGCTGGAAAGTGTCGGTAAAGATTTTCTTGTCGACGATCTTTCCGTCACGCATCACCGCCACGAAATATGGAACATCAATGGAGCCGTCCTTTTCAGCCGGGCCACGGGTAATGTTCATGGCAAGGCTCAGGCGGGTGCGAACCATTGACTGCTTGTGCGGGCCATCAGGGCCGCGTTCGCAGTTGCCAGAGAGAGATGTGATCTGGGTATGGCTGACGAGACTTCCCACATCGAGGCCCCGTCCGTCATAGACGAAGCGGTCCGATGCGACGCCGGGCATTTCGAGCGCCGGGCATGCGGGAGCAAAAAAGCTCTGGTTGGATTCGTCGCAACCGGCCAGGGTCGAGAGCGCCATCACGGCGAATGCCGGGATGAAGAAGGACGGGGCAAGGCGCCGGAAGGCTGGCATCTGCTGAAGAAACTCCCAGAAAGCAGGCCGGACGTTGCGACGAATGGCAATCCGTCCGATACTGGTCCTACATTATCGAACTACGCCCGCTTGGGGAACACCATGTCAGATCAGACGATTTTTGCCTCCGCCAGTGCCGACGGCGCCACGGCAGCATCCCAGAAAACTCTCCGCGTCCTGCTGGCCGGTCCGCGTGGCTTCTGCGCAGGCGTGGACCGTGCGATCCGCGTCGTTGAAGAGGCTCTGCGCCGGTATGGCGCGCCCGTATATGTGCGACACGAGATCGTTCACAACCGCACGGTTGTGGAAGGCCTTGAGGAAAAAGGCGCCATTTTCGTTGAGGAACTCGATGAAGTGCCAGAAGACGGCCACGTCGTTTTCTCAGCGCATGGTGTGCCGAAAGCCGTGCCAGCCGAGGCCCAGCGCCGTAACCTGCTCTATCTGGATGCAACCTGCCCGCTGGTTTCCAAGGTTCACCGCGAAGCCGAGCGCCACTTTGCCGATGGCGGTCCGAATCAGCGCCATATCCTGATGATCGGCCATGCCGGGCATCCAGAAGTTGTTGGGACGATGGGGCAGTTGCCTGTTGGCGCCGTAACGCTGATTAATGATGCAGAAGAAGCGCGCACGATCCAGCCAGCAGATCCCACACGCCTCGCATTCATCACCCAGACCACCTTGTCTGTGGATGATACGGCCGAGATCGTTGACATTCTGCGTGACCGATTCCCGCTGATCGAAGGTCCGAAGCGCGAAGACATCTGCTACGCCACGACGAACCGCCAGGAAGCTGTGAAGGCCATTGCACCAGAGAGTGATCTGGTGATCGTCATCGGTTCTCCCAACTCCTCCAATTCCCAGCGTCTGCGAGAAGTGGCCGAGCGCTCGGGTGCCCGTCGTGCGCTGCTGATCCCGAAGCTGTCTAATCTGGACTGGAGCGTTCTTAAGGGGGTGAACACGCTTGGTATCAGCGCTGGTGCTTCTGCTCCGGAAAGTCTGGTGCAGGAAATGGTGAACGCACTTGCCGAGCGTTATACGCTGAAGATCGAAGAGCGGATCGTGAAGGAAGAAAACATTAACTTCCGCCTTCCTGGCCCGCTGGCCAGCGCGGACGAAGCCTGATCTGTCGTGGCCGTCTATACGGAACTGGCGGCCGAGACGCTTGAGGCGTTTCTTGCCACATACGACATAGGTCAGCTTGTCTCGTTTCATGGGATTGCTGAAGGCGTTGAGAACAGTAACTTTCTCTTGCGGACAACGCAGGGGGATTTTATTCTCACCCTGTTCGAGCGTCGCGTTCAGGCATCGGAACTGCCGTGGTTTCTGGGGCTCATGCAGCATTTGGCCCAAGCGGGGCTGACATGCCCTCTTCCGGTGAATGACCGGGAGGGGAAACCCCTGAAGATTCTTGCGGGACGGCCAACGGCAATCACCACGTTTCTTCCCGGTGTATCTGCGTCTGTTCTGGATGAGGGGCTTTGCCGGGAGCTCGGTGCGGCGCTTGCGAAGCTGCATCTTGCTGGCAAAGGCTATAGTGCCACGCGTCGAAATGCTCTTGCACCTGACGCATGGGGACCGCTCCTTAGAAGCTGCAGTGGAACGGGCGATACGATTCTGCCGGGCCTTACATCTGAGTTGGAGCAGGGTTTGGAACGGATCGTTGCTGAATGGCCTGCGAAGGATGCACTCCCTACGGGACAAATCCATGCGGACCTATTCCCTGATAATGTGTTTTTCAGGGACGGGCAGGTATCTGGTCTGATTGACTTCTATTTCGCATGCACCGACTTCCTTGCGTATGATCTGGCGATCTGTCTCAACGCATGGACGTTCACGGATGAGCGTATTTTTAACTCTGCGTTCTTTGTGGCCCTTTTGGAAGGATATGAAGTAGTCCGCCCATTGTCTGCCGCTGAGAAAGATGCGCTTCCGATTCTGTGTCAGGGGGCTGCGATGCGTTTTCTGCTGACCAGACTTTATGACTGGATCAATACCCCCGCCAACGCGCTCGTAACCCGGAAGGATCCGCTCGCGTATCTCTGGCGGTTACGACATTTTCAGGGGCGGCACTGATGTCTGAAACTGATTCGGATCAGACATTCGTGCAGGTCTGGACGGATGGTGGCTGTAAGCCAAATCCTGGACCAGGCGGATGGGGGGTGCTCCTACGGTGCAAAGGTAAAGAGCGGGAAATGCTCGGTGGTCATCCTGAGACAACCAATAACAGGATGGAACTGACTGCAGCGGCAGAGGCACTGGAAGCTCTGACACGTCCTTGCAAGGTCCAGCTTCATACTGACAGCGAGTATCTTAGAAACGGAATTACGCGCTGGCACTCGGGCTGGGTCCGTCGTAACTGGCGTAATGCTGCGGGCGATCCTGTTGCGAATATGGATCTTTGGCGCCGTATTCTGGATGCAGCAAAGCCGCACGATATCGAATGGCTGTGGGTCAAGGGACATTCAGGCGATGAAAATAACGAACGCGTTGATGTTCTGGCGACGAAAGGCCGTGAAAACCTCTGAATAATCAGGCTTTTCGCGAAATTTTCTCTGAAATGTAAAAAATCCGGGAGAGGGGGCTTTACCCGCCCGGCAGCATTGGCTAGATAAGCCCTCGTTGGTCCCGAATAGCTCAGTTGGTAGAGCAAGCGACTGTTAATCGCTGGGTCGTAGGTTCGAGTCCTACTTCGGGAGCCAGCTTTTTCTCCTGAAAATTTGCTTTTACATGGCTTTTTAAAGAGCTTTTAGATCTTCTGCGCAATAAAGAGATCTCGCAGAGAAACCGTGTAAAAAAACCTTTGTATAAGGGGTTTACCCGCCGAACTCGTTTGGCTAGATAAGCCCTCACTGGTCCCGAATAGCTCAGTTGGTAGAGCAAGCGACTGTTAATCGCTGGGTCGTAGGTTCGAGTCCTACTTCGGGAGCCACAGCTTTTTCATGAAACTGATATGTACTAG
>Ga0157363_1001005_pt1 | contig 22695 bp, 16 predicted proteins | sample AttsexASBM1_FD_111477 | JGI IMG/M metagenome (GOLD analysis project Ga0157363, IMG submission 111477) | Fungus gardens microbial communities from leaf cutter ant in Ribeirão Preto, State of São Paulo, Brazil - Atta sexdens ASBM1 | ecosystem: Host-associated > Fungi > Mycelium > Unclassified ... | reverse complement strand
GTAAATATATATATATATATATATATATATATATATATATATGTGTGTGTGTATATATATATGCATATATATATATGCTAATTTATTTAAAATTAAAATATAAAATATTTCCAAAATAATTTCTCAAGCAATTGATCATTAGCTAATTTCATCTTGCTAATAACTTATTAAAGTTAATAAGTTTTTAGCAACTTCTTAATTCAAATTTCAAATTCAGATTATCTTCAACTCAATTATCATAATGAATGAACAATAAGCATTTCTTAACAGAAAAAAAAAATGATTTCCAATTTCGAAGTTAAAATTTAATTATAGTGCTTTTAAGTTAATTTTAATAACTCATATATTTAAATAGCTCGTATATTAAAATTTATGAAGTGTAACGTGAAACATTGTAAAACCACGTGCATTGAAACATCTTTACACACAGAATTTTTAGACGTACTTTATTTACTTTATTTAATTTATTTAAATGAAATGTTTTTTTTTTACAATTAGATGATGAATTGAAAAACGTGTTTAGTGATAACATGACCTTTTCCGTTTTTTTCTTCAACAAAATAACAGGCTTAAGACAAAAACAGAAAACATCATAAAATGCCACGATATAACACAGTATAATTTACTATGTTTCATGATTTTTATTCTGTAGATTGCTGCGGCGATACGTAAGTACCGAATGATATATGTATGTACATTTAAGTGACAGAAGTAACGAGCAATATTTATGTACAAGTACATCGAATATAAACACTTAACACTCGCCACACCTTACACATTATTATCTTAGTTAATTCGTAACGTTGTACCGTTGTCTCATTAAATGCTATTTTAAGCAAGACTACATGATTGAAGAGTACGGGGAATTTTTGGCACAGTTTGTCATCTTAATAGAAATAAAACGAGTTTGTTAAATAAATCCTAAATGTAGCTTATCAAGAAATACGGAAGAAATGCTTATAATCCTCATTATAATATTGTGTCTGTAGTCAAGCAGTTGTTATACCAAATGCAAAAGTTGTTTTTAAAAAATATTCGATGTCTGACGTCAAAATGATATGTGTCGTGTAACACTAAGTCGATTCCCTCGCAATCCATCGTGAAAGTGCGTACGCAAAATTCAATTAATATCACGTTGCAACCTGTAGCAATCTAATTATAGCCGATAATTATTGGCTTCCTATACACATACACGATAGAAAAACTATCATGCAATTTCAAAAGCGGGTTATATCACAAATTTAATAGCAGCGATGGATGCAATAATGGATTTATGCAATACATATATTACAATTCTCTTTGTTTTTTAACAAAATCAAAATAGTTTTTATTTTACGTTCGCGCATATTATGAACAACCACCCCTGTGTACATTTGAGAAAACTAGAACTGTACTTTTTTTCACTCTTCTGTAAATGCATTCTTCTCATTCACACGTTATTTTTTTGTACACTCATACTTTTATTCTCTCACATTCTCTTCTGCGAACTCTTTATGTAGAAATAAAATATGTTAGTGGGCACATCGATAAAATCATCATTTATAACAAACAAATCAAATTATAAAGTCTTATATTTTTTTTAATCATTTACGTATAAATATTGTTAAATATGTATATTAAAAATTTACTACATATTCCACGATTATTTTACACAGATTTGTTATTCTATCCCGATAATGACTTAAGTTGGTTAAGTAACTCCCTTTTTTCATTTTCAATAGACTCCTCTGGTATTTGAAGAGCCTAATAAGGATGTAATAAAGTGATTCCTAGTGCTTCTCTCATTTATCAAATCATGCTCCTTATCGGAAATGGAGATATGAACAAGAAAAAAGAGAAAGAAAAGGATGACATTGGATTAATCGTATTCTATAGGAGGATGAGTCACGGTGTCATTGTATAAAAATCTAAACTGACCTTAAACGTGTACTAAAAAATATAATTGCTTCTGTTCAAGCGAGAGGACCGATTTATCGGTGATGGTTCCAATAAAGGTCAACCTCTGTGCGCTCGGGATATACTTTCGTTGACGCCTCCGTGACTCATTAATTCGGATCGTCAGTCGGACCAAACGCTGTTATTCTTGACGTAACGGACATTCGCTGCTATGTACGTGGAATCTATTTTTCATTAACAATGACTAAATAAATGATATTACTAATATAACAGAACACTTGCATTGCCGTTGGTTCGTCTTGCGTAAAATGCAAGAACTCTATCATCGTACCGTAAGATTTCAATACCGAAGGAAGAATTGGAGAAATAAATATTCGTCGTATATGCTTCATGTGAATTCACAACGAATTAAATGCGTCGACGGACCGACTTCCTCGCCGAGAATGAATGCTATATACTGTCAATCGCGATGATTCACACGCGCACACATACATTACTGATGGCAATTTATCAGGCATGCACATCGCGTATATCCTGATTACTCTGGCAAGTCCAATGCTCGTATTTGTAAGAATAATCCCATTGGCGACAAACGAAACTGAAGACCAGCCGCGGTTTGCATTTACTGCCCACTTGCAATGTTAAACGCGCGTAACGGTATCAATCGCAGAATTTAGACGGATATCTCATAAACGGCACACATCCTTTTCTCATTGGAATATAAGACATGCAGACTACTCGGCGGCTCTCGTAGAATCTCCGTCCAGCCGCAGGATGGTGCGGAGACCGGAAAGGTGGGCTATACGGATATTTCATAGTTCATATCGTATACGCTTGCACGATCCGGTGTCGGTGTAGTTGGTCTTTGAGATCTCGGATCGTTGGGTGCCGAAACCATTTCCATGGAATCGGTCATTTCGAGGGCTCTGACGAAGGACATCGGTCGACGCCGTGCATCTCCCGAGGTTGGTGTGGTTGGTGTTGCCATCGTAGTCGCTTTTCGTTTAACTTGCGGCGACTGATGTGGTTGATGTGGCGGGAAGACGGGCACTCCACCTCTCAGAGCTGGATGATAGGCTGCCCTAGGAGCGTTTGTCGTGTATTGCGATTGTTGAGTCGGGCTCGTGGGATTGGAGCGATAATAGTCGTACGGCGGAGGTCGGTGGGAAGGTGATTGATGTGCTGTACTGCTCACCGCTCCTCCAGGAGGTGGACCTGGATAGCTGCCGGGAGAATTGTCTTTCCACATGTAAACACCGCGCTGCGGCGAACCAGCCAGTTCGCGTATATTATCGACTGTGTTGTTGGTTCTCGAATATGGATGATCCGTGCCCTGTCGTACAAGCTCGCTTTCTGACAAGAAACGCCGCTGCGGACTGTAACCAGTAATGACAGAACCGGGAACGCCGACTCCAGTATTTCCCTGCTGTACATCATAATATGTCGGCGCTTCATTCACGCCTATGAAATCCGGCCGACGAACCTGCGTCGGTGTACCCGGGTTTGATCTGTAACAGACACAACGAATCTTAGATTTCATGGATCTTCCACGACGCAAGATGCTTTCAATAATCGACAAATGCACAGTACAGTGAACCAAGATGAATATGCAAGTGCTTGAGCATTGTAGCCATACAAATACGGCTCTGGCGAGACATACAGGAGAGAGAGCAGCGCATCATTCCTGTTAAGAATTTAGCATCTATTCAAGAAACATAAAAGATAGCGAACCTAAGAAATATGTGTGTAGGAGCATCTTGTGTAATGTGTGTATGTATGTGTGTATGTATGTCATATGCGAATGTATTTTTACAACCATGTTTTTCTATATATACAAAGATATATGCAAGAAAGCATAATTGTAAACTACGGTATGTCCTCGTAGGATGAAGTTCGTGTTTACCTGCAGTAGGTTGCAACATGATGGTAGAAAGCAGCTCCTTGCAGTTACCACCCCCTGCAGTGGGACACAAACTTATCTATATACCATATATCTTGTAATATGTACATGCAGAGAGACTAATCGTCTACAATATTTATTGTAAGCTACATTGCGCAATTTTCCTTTTTGACACGTTCCTTCGTCCTCCGGAAGGTGAGAACAGTGGTGACAGAAAAGGAGGAGAAAGAAGAGCAAGAGTGAGATTTAACAGTGAGGGACAGGAGATCTTGACAAAACAGGCCGACATCATATCGAAGGGTAGCAAAAAGGATATCATAAGAGGAATATCGTTCACTTTGTATTGGCAGCGTGCTCAAGAGATGCATTGTAACTATTACTAGTGTGGCGCTTCCCTCTTGCTCTCTACATTGAGATAATTTTGTGCAATGTGAAAATCGCGATATATGTGTATATATATATATATATATATATATATATATATATATATATAATTAGAGGTACATAATAAATCTGAAATTGTAACAAATATTTAAATATTTCATATAAGAATCGATCAAATGTAAGTACTCAGTCAATCAATCCTTCATTTTTTTTATATCACGTGTAAATGTGTTGATATTAAAAGGTATTTCTTCAAATATATATCGGATTAATATATACTTTGATTTTTCTTTCAGTAATGCACAAGTATAATGTACCTTCGTATGGGACTGGATATGGCAAGCGGAGTAGGTACTCCAATAGCTTTGATACGTTGTTGCATCGTTGGGCTGGCACCACCCTGACGTTGAGGGACTGTGGCTGGCGAACCACTCGTCTCCGGTGACAACGGATCGGGTGTGTGACTTCGAGATCCATTCATCCCTCTAAGAACATGATGAACATAAGTACTATGCTAGAGCATTTTGCATGTTGAAAATCCTGTCATTATCTATTGTAAATACCTTGGCCTTGGATGTGGACTGCCTCTAGGATAATGTATTGGATGGCGAAGCTGCGACGGCGGAGGATGCCTGGGAGATTCGTTGTTCTCCACAGGTGGCAGGAAGAAATTGCTTTTAGAACCATGTCTTTGCAACGGCGGCGTAGGTTCACAGTCTGCAGATTGAGACGCTGTCGGTTCCATGTCTGTGTCCGATCCATCTCGTCCGGGTGATAACTATAAAGAAGAACCAACAGTGTCATGGATCAAAGAAAGATATATCAAACAAAAAAAAATTTCTCTTTGCAATATACATTACTACATTTCCTATGAATATTAGGATCAGTTTGGATGAATGGGATATATATAAACCATAGGAGGAAATCAGTAAAGGCATCTTAGGACTCTGGATTGATCAATACTGATAGATGAGGTATCATCGCTGCAACTCATATTCTACAGATGTGAGAAAAAGATGTAAATATATATGTTAATTTTATAGTAAAACACGTAAAATGTACTACGAAGCTAGTACTAGGATTGCATAACTGTTTACATTTAGTACAACAATGTTGCTAGTCATGCTATACATGCTTGAAAACTGCATAGAAGCAAAAGAGTGCTTAAGATGTAAGCTTCGTCCAAATTTCCATTTGTTTAACTGTGTTAATAATAAGAAGAATACAAATCATAGTAATGGTTCAAGCATCAGATTCCGAATGGTGTTCATAAAGTAAGAAGATAAGCGAGACTGCGCTAGCTCTTACCTTATTGTAAGCATTTGAACTGGCATTTCTAACACCATTGCTGCTATCCATGTAGGTCTTTACCTGGTTCTCACTGCCTATAGTAGATATCTCTGACGCACACGCTCCACGTCGCTTCCCTGAATACTTATCAGGTTTAAGTAAGCTGCAAATCATACAGAAAATTCATTATAACAAAATAATTTATGCATACAGAATTAATTTTACAATACCTTGGCTCCTTGCAATACCTTGGGTATTGTGGTCCAAACTGTGTGTGACAGCAATTGCGCAGACAACCTCGTGAAAAAGGATTGTAGCCCCCGTTAAATTTGCCTGTTACCTGAGGATTAAACTTTCAAAATGCGTTTCATCCGAAATATTTAATTTTCAGAAAATGAGAAAGAAAGCCACAAGGAAACCACGCGCCTTATAGAAAATAACAGTTTGCCAATTAGTAAGATATAAAAGGTGTGTGTGAAGCTGGCGTATCATTTTGTCAGAAACTCACTAATTATCGAGAGTTCTGGCTTTATTTTCAATAGTTCTATAGTTCTACATCGATTAAACTAATAACTCTGCCCTTAAAAACAAAAAAAAATGAAAAAAAAACTGAGACGTCAGGATCATGCAGCGTCTCATTTTGTCCTACATAAGTTTTGACAGATTCTTCTAAGATTTTAAAAAATACATAATTTTAAATGAGTTCTAGAAAGAGTTCTGGCGATAAACAATGTTATTTTCAATTTTTAGTGACTTTTTCTCCCCAAAAAAAACTTTTAGAGGAACAAAGATGACACATTGGCTAATTTTCGACAATTCTGTGAATTTCTATTCTTTTCACTGTCGGAAATCGGCCAGCATCTCATACATATTCCCTGAAAGGTGCCTTTCTAGGATAATAAAATAAATAAAAATTGTTTCAAAAATTAACGAATAATTTATATCATCAGAACTCTTCGGAAAGCGTTAGGACACATTCAGAACTAAACGAGAATTGCCATAGAACCCGCAGAACTGTCGGAAAACGGCCAGCGTCTCACACATATTCCCTAAAAGGCGCCTTTCTAGAGGTTCAAAAAATTAACAAATAATTTATATCATCAAAACTCTTTGGAAAGCATTAGGATATATTCAGAATTACACTATAAGTACTATAAATCTCACAGAAAAACGGCTAGCACACATATTCCCTGAAAGGCGCCTTTTTAAGATGATAAAAATTATTTAAAAAAGTAACAAATGAATTATATTATCAGAACTCTTTGGAAAGTGTTAGGATACATTCAGAACTACATGAGAATTCACAAAACTGTCGGAAATTGGCCAGCATCTCACACATATTCCCTGAAAAGTGCCTTTCTAGGGTGACAAAAATTGTTTAAAAAATTAATAAATGATTTATATCATCAGATCTTTTCGGAAAGCGTTAGGATACATTTAGAATTACATGAGAATTGCGATAGAATCCACAAAACTTTCGGAAAACGGCCAGCATCTCATACATATTCCCTGAAAGACGCCTTTCTAGGGTGATAAAAATTGTTTAATAAATTAACAAATAATTTATATCATCAGAACTCTTCGGAAAGCATTAGGATACATTCAGAACTACACGAAAATTGCTATAGAACTCACGTATCCGGGATACCGCCAGTGTCCCCCACATATTAATCCCCAAAAGTCGCCTTTCTAGGGTGATAAAAATTGTTTAAAAAATTAACAAATAATTTATATTATCAGAACTCTTCGGAAAGCGTTAATATACGTTTAGAACTACACACCCTAATTATCATAGAACTCACAGAACTGTCGAAAATTAGCCAGCGTCTCATCTTTGTTCCTATAAAAGTGATTTTTGGGGAAGGGGGGAGGGGAATCAATCAAAATTGAAACTAACGTTATTTATCGCCAGAACTCTCTCTAGAACTCTTTCTAGAACTCATCTAGAACTATTATCTTTTAAAATCCTACAACAATCTGTCAAAGCTTGCGCAGGACAAAGTGAGACGCTGCGTGAATCTGGCGTCTCAGTTTGTTTTTTCGCTTTTAAGGGCAGAACTCTTAGTTTAATCGATCTAAAACTATAGAACTATATTGAAAATAAAGCCAGAACGCTCAATAATTAGTGAGTTTCCACGAAATGATACGCCAGCTTCACACACACTGTAAAATGTTTAACACAATTACTAAACTATTTCTAATAATGTTAAACAAATGCATTTTATTTGTCTCTAGTTAAAGGACATAATGCATTTCGAATGTCTAAACTTTTTTCAGCATATAAATTGATGGTGAAAAAAATGCTTTTAGAACATCGTAGAGTAGCTTAAAATTTGAGTCTTTCAACACTGAACATTATGCCATCTCTAATTAAAAAAATAAAATTTTGAAAATCTGTTTCTCACCTGTTCGTTCGTAGTACGTCCTCTGGAAACTAGGACTACGTGAAAGCCGGTCAGTCCAAAGATTGGAATGAATAAGAGCATTACCACTCCCATGAGTATGAGTCTATACTAAGATTAAGGATCTCATAAAATTAATATTGAATGTATACATTTGTTTCTTTTGGCTGAACTTTGCATCAGTATTTCTCTTTTTTTTTCTTTAACACGAAGAGAACCATGCAAGAAGTTCAGCTGAAAAGAATAAATTCTTATGTTACATGCAACGTTTTATTTTAGAAATTATTTTCTATGTAAAGGATACGCAACAATGGTATTAACTTCACTCAGCTGCTCTTTATGCTCCAGTAAGTAATATAGACAGAGCCCAAATATACTGAGCATGTGAAAACTGAGCGACAGAAGAAAAAAGAAGAAGTATCTATAATTCCTCCTACCAATGCAGTTGTTCACCCATGGGCAGTGATGATCAAATGTCTAAAAATATTAAATTAATCTCGTTAAACTTTCCTCTTATAACAAATATTAACAAAAAAAACATACCTCGATACAATGATTGCAGACACTGCAGTGTGAGCAACGTGGAGGTCGATAAAATTTACAGGTGACGCACCACTTCATGCGTACAGTAATGCCATTGATCTCCACGCTTTTGTATAATGGAGCTCGAAAATCATCTTCCCGATCTTCGTCAGGAGGTGCTTTAATGAAAAACTATATTGCTCTAGATTCGTGGCTGCATTCCATTGCAGGCATTATGCATGAGATATCATTTTATTCTTGTTGTTCACAGAGTATTAAACAAGAATAAAATGATAATGCAATGAAATGTAGCCTGTATCTTGCCATAAGTATCATAAATATATTTCATATAGTGAACTCTACAACATATTGGAAAGCTAATGAGATGAAATTCTATTCGATAAGAGTGAACAGAGAGAAATACTTGTACATAGAGATTATTTTCTCAATCTTGCATGTATTATTTGAGCTATGAAACATTGAAGCATTAGAAAATGTAATACATTAGAAAAACAAAGAGTACATCCCTAGGCTGACTTGCCTGTATTTACAGTATAAGCATATAAGCTTTGCAGTATGTTATACAGAGTTCACTAGTTTCATGTTTACCTTTTGGTATAACACCAGGATCCATAAACGTCGCCAGCGAGAAATTTATCACCACGAAGAAGGTAATAACTCCTTGCAGAATCGGTACCCATAAGCCCCACCGAGAGACATAGTAGTTCCAGCACCTGTGAACATGGAACATGTGAGATTCAGCGATATCCTCCAAGGAAGAGTTCTGTCTCGACGAACGTGGCTCGTGCACGAGTCGCGGCGGTACGAAGGAAGAGAAAGAGAGAGGGACAACTTACGGGAAGATGAAGAAGAGTGCCGTGGAGATGAGTAGGACAATCCACGCGAATGTAGCTGGCAGAGGCCTCGTCTTCACATCGCATTTCGGCATTCTGCACGCTCCGCTCTTTCGGTGGCACACGATCAGCGCGAATCACTGACGGACAAGATTTCTGCTAGCAGGAAATATGGCCGCGTCCATCGCGAGTTCGACTCACTTGCGACACGTACGGCAATGGATCGCGGCAAGGACGGCCGCGCATTCTAGCTGCCGTTCGAGCGTCCGTAACGCAACACCGATTACTGATGAGGGAACTCTGGTCCCGGTCACTCGCGTGTCATCCCGGCGCGAAACGTCGGCTTTCTATCAATATTTAACGGTCAGCTCACGTACAGGTATGAGAGCGACGAGGAGCTACGAGCATACTACCTCGATGACATACATACATATATAGCGATGCATCTCGCTCCTTCGTATTCGCTGAATCTCGTGCGGCAGCGCGCGTGTCAATCCCCTCTTCGCCGTATTGCTCCGTATGTTCTGTATTTTGCCCTGCATTTTTCTGACTTGTGAATATTCACCAGAATATAATTGATGGAAATTTCAGGACAAATTGATTTTTTGATTGTATTTATATTTATTTTGTCAATATATTTAATATATACTATATATAATATGTTATAAATATTAGATATATATAATATATTTATATATTATTATTCATTTATTATTCATTTTTTTAATACAGTCTTAAGAAGTCACGAACCAATCAGAGGGACTATTAGCGTCTTAATTAAAGGCCGCAGACAAAATTTCTGTAACAGTAACTTTAAGTGATTTTAAGCTAATGAGCCAATCAGGAGACACTCACCAAGCTTCGATTAACTTAACAGATCTAATAACTTTGCAACTGAAGATGATGTCGGAGAAAAAATGCAAAGAGAGAAGTTATAAATATAGATTTGTAATATTAATTTATGTAACAAGGTTTCTCTCTACAGCTGTTTGTTAATAACTTATATTTGTGTTCAATATAGTATGTAAAATTACAGTTAATTATAATTATGAAATATGTTTAACTCTTCAGTTCACATTTTTTCTCAGCTTCAGTTAGAATCCTGCAAAGTTACTAGGCCCGTTAAGTTAATCGGAGCTTGGTGAAAGTGGTCCTAGATCTATGTAATCTAACGGAAATAGAAATAGCAGTAAACTTATTTATAAGGCGAGTTTTAACCGATTGAAATTCACATTATTGCAAGATTATAACCAGTTTCACCAATACCGGTTACTTTATCCGCCGATTAACTTCCAGTATTGCCAACTGCTAAACTGAAAACTCATCATCTCTAATCAAATTTCGAAAATAAGTATTTATAGAAAATAGTTAAATATATTACATTTCAATGTTTTATTCATTATTTCCACACAACACTTTTTCTTTACTAATAAGAATAAAAGAAAGATTTTTAAGTTTTGCTGTTAGCTATTCTGGTGATGAAGTTAATCGACGGATAAGTTTAAAGGCCGCAGCACAGATTCATATATAACGCATAATGCATAATGCATTATAAGAGAATCAATCAATCAAAGCTCTTCTTTTCCATTAACTAGAAAGAAAGAAAGGATTCTAATTGGTTGATTCTCTAATACTCGTATTCATAATCAAACCTTGTGGAATGACCCTTAAAGCCGCAACACAAACTTTTGCATAATGCATAATGTATAGTGCCCGTATTTATAGTCAGATCTACTTAAGGCTTTCTTAAATTTATCTTTGGATACTCTACGAATTATTTTATTGGCTGAGCATCTGGATTGGATAAGTTTACTGTTATTTCCATTTCTGTTGGATTACGTAATCTAAAGCAGTATTCTAATTGGGAAACTGTTCGCGGAGCTGCAGATAGCGCTAATAAACACGATCATGACGTCATAATAATAGCGTGTTACTAATAATACGTCACAACTGCCTGTTATCAACGCTATAACGGGGAGATACAAACTCTTGTGTAAAGCTGGTTCTACATTAGTTGCAAGCCGATCACAAGTTTGTTGTGATAGGGTCTGAGCACAAGAATTGTCATAACACTTACTTAGAGACTTAAGTAGATGTAACGCATGTAACGATGTAAGCTTTGGCGTATGATTTAACATATGATTTATTGCTGTCTCGTAAGCCCATTCTACAATGGGCAGTAGCAATAATGGATTAAAGAATAGGCATAGAAAACGATTAATTATAGTTGATTATTCTTCTCATATTCAACTGTGATTGGTTGATTTCTATGCCTACTCCTTAATCTACTTCTACTACTACTACTACTATTACTACTGCCCATTGTAAAATGGGCTTTATAGTCACGGCAATAAGTTGTACGTCATACGTGAAAGCTTGTGCGTTATTTACGTCTACAATTTAAATCTAAATAAGTGTTACGACATTCTTGTGCTCCAGTCAATATGAAGCATTGATTTCAAAATGCAAATTTCAGATTGGCTGTTGCAATAAACTTGCGATCACCTTACAATATAGGACCGGCTTAACGCATAACACGTAATGCATAAGAAAATGTACCAATTAAAGTTTTTTGTTCTTTTCCTTTTCATGAAATAAAGAACTTTGATTCAATTTCTTTTGTCTCATGTGTTATGTGTTATGCAAGAGTGTTCCCTACTTTAGCGTTTACAGGGCTCCTATTCTTAAGTCCGATATTCACGGACATAGAAAAAATTAACAAATCACATTTGAACACTTTGTCACATGACTTGCAATTGGTCAATTCTTTCTTCATTCGAGGTCTCGAACCGATTTCTAGTATCGTGGACATAAGACTTTAAAAAGTATCGCATACGAAAATCTAGGGAAATGCTATAATATTTTTTCGTATTTCCCTATTTTTATGCGATACTTTTCGATAAAAGGGGCCTAGGAGGTCGATTGTGTATTTTCAAATGAGGTGAAAATTACAAAAGTGAGCAAATTCATTAGAATATTCATAATTTAATTGCCCAGCAAATGAGAATGAATTAAAATGGATTGAAATTTTTTTCTATCCGAATGCGTATTTTAAATAGCGAATACTTTTTTTTGGATTTAATTGGATTCAATTGGATTCAATTGGATGCAATTGGATTGAAAAACTGCATTTCCTTATTCAAAATTTTGAATTGAACAGTATTCACAATTGTGTGCACAGAAAAAGCTAATATTATTTTTAGATTGAAAAGCTTAGAGATGCTCTATGCAATTCCTATAAATGAATAAAAATGCATTCAGAATTGAAAAGCATTCATTTTAACATTCGTGAATCAATAATATTTCTGAAAATTTGAATCCATTTTAATTCATTTCATTCTCATTTGCTCAATACCTAATAATCTTTGCTCTCTTTTGTAACTTGTTTTTTACTTCCTTTCAAAATTCACCTCCAGGTCTGTGAACGATCCTAGTGTAGCGTTGCTAAAGTTTAACATTTGTCAAGATTAGATTAATATTTGAGAAGATTCTGTTCTCAAGTTCTCAAATCAAACTTTTCTCTTTAGAATTTCGTAGAGTAAAAGTACGTACGTATGAATTTCAAATTTTATCGTAGTGAATGTAATTTCAATTTCTGCAATTGATGACTTACCACTAGGCTGGAGTAAATGTAATTCTTGCTTGTGTATCATCTTTAATTTTTCAAAGTTTCTGTGAAGTTCAACTTGTATATTTGATTTTAATTCTTCCTTTTCAGATTAATTTATTCAATACTGTAACTATTAATTTTTTGATCTAGTTTACATTGTTCACTCCAGCCTAGCGACAAGCCATCATAGAGATTAGAATTGAGATTGCGTTCTGTTATTTCTGCGATTAAAAATTTACGTTACAAATACTTCACAAAACCCTAAAAATTTAAATTACAGAAAAAAGTTGCAAAAAATTACAAAATGGTGGATAAAGAAAGACTAAAATTATTTATTATAAATGAATTATTAGAAACAAGTAGCGATGATGAAATAGAAGATATATTATGAGTGTAAGAAAAAAAGAAAGTTAAAAATTATGTGGACATCGTGAATAAGTACTCGGACAAAATATATATAATTATATATTATAAAAAACAAATATTTTTGATAATGAAAATATTTATTATCATTAGTTTACTATCATTTGATGTAATATATTATTGATTGTATTGTATTAAAGCTCTATGATATAATGACCTTTTTCTTCCAAAATTTAAGGAATCTCTCAAGAAAAGACTTTCTGTATTAAAATTTATAAATAAATGTATTTTATAAAATTTATATAAATAAATATATTTTATAAAATATTATTTCTTTCATTTATTTTATTTTTTCAAGTATTGTCCGTAAGTAATTCTTAACATTAATGCCGCTTATTAATAAAGGTATTTACATTATGCATTATATGTATCGTTTTTTTTTATACATCGGTAACCTTTATTAATTACATTAATAATTAATAATTCAATATTTATTCATTTTCTTTTGCAAAATACAAATGATAATGATTATTTATGTAACAATTATACAATAAATTTTTCTACTTGCATAATTTTGTACGCTTGCACAATTTTGTAAGTTTTACATATCAAAAGCACATTATTGCTCAAAAGTATTATATTTGTCTCGATTTTTGTAAATATCTTTTTCGCTTATCGCATTCTAATTTTACATGAATCATTTACATATATAATATATGTATTACATATATATGTATTTAAAACGTGAGAGATCTGAATTTTTCGAAATGGTGCATGAAAGAATCCTTCACAAAGTCTGTGGAAGTGACGTTCGCGCGAAACGAAACTGCGATTGGTTGTGGTACACGTGACAACCTCATTCATCACTTCCGTTTCGCGGGTAAATTACTCAGGTAATGTTTTTAATCGCGCTGGTTGCTTGTTATAGCGTCAAGTAAAATTAGAGAAAAAATACATTGTTGCGACGCTTCCAGAGTGTCCGAAGAAGCATCATGCACGTTCTCAAGCGCGGTAATTTATCAAACTAAACAAATACACTCCCACTTAACATCGTTATTTGATGTATCTTCGCGCGAAACTATCTTTGTTTCGTTGATCTTTTTTCTTTCAATGTCTTTTTTATTTGTTGTCAGATGGACGTAAAGAGCCTGTGCATTTCGACAAGATAACTGGAAGAATTGAGGCACTATGTTACGGTCTGGATATGAATTATGTAGATCCAGTAAGCGTTTCTACATGTACCTTTGTAACTGATGAAAAAAAGGGGAACTTTATTCTATATCAATTTTTCATTAATTTATATATTAATGAATGAATTTCCTGAAAGTCAAGTTTATTATAACTTATAAAAAATTGTTAGTTTAAGAGAAATGCATTACTGTATTTATTTTTTATTGTACTTTTCTCTTACAGTCTGCGATCGCACTTAGGGTTATAACCAATTTATGTTCTGGAGTGACAACAAGCGAATTGGATAACTTGGCAGCTGAAACTGCAGCGACTATGATTAATCAACATCCAGATTATGCAACCTTAGCAGCTAGAATTGCTATATCCAATCTACACAAGGAGACAAAGAAAGTTTTTAGTGGTGAGATATTATTAATCGTCGATATTACATTATTTATCAATATTTGAAGATTTATTATTAATGTTTTATATCTCTCAGAGGTAATAGCTAATTTGTATGCAAAAAACTCGATCACGAATGAACACTTGCCTATAATCAGTGAGAAATATTATCAAATTATCCAAAATAATGCAGACAAATTGAATTCTGCAATACTATATGATAGAGATTTTAATTATAGTTATGCTACATTTAAAATGCTTGAGAGTGATCACCTGTTGAAATTGAATGGAAAAGTTGTTGAAAGACCACAGCACATGTTAATGCGAATTGCTGTAGCTATTCATGGTGAAGACATTGATAAGGTTATTGAAACATACAATTTTATGTCGAAACAATATTTCATATATGCTGCACAGACGATAGATACTGCATGTACCATTACACAACAAATGGCTAGGTGATTATTATCTTTAATCATTAATCATTATTATGATTATTATCTTCATTATTGAATAATTAAATTTATTAGATGTAGTAATATATTAAGTGTAAACGATATTTTTACAGCACTTTTTTATTGACAATGTCTGGCGATAGCATAGATGGAATATTGGATACATTAGAAAAATTTACTGTTCTTTGTGATTATAATGGTGAAATAGGATTCAATGTACACTGCATTCGAGCAAAGAATACACCTATTAGGGGTACAGGAGGTGTGTCAAATGGATTAGTGCCTATGTTAAAAACATATGATACATCTATTGGAACTGTCTCAAAAAATGGCAAAAATGAGGGACCGATTACTGTATATTTAGAACCATGGCATTCTGATATTTTTGAGTTTTTAGATCTTAAAAGGAGTATTGGTTATTATTTTTTATTGATATTTTCTTTTGTTTTGATAAATAAAGATATGTGAATATCTTTTTAAACAACTATATTATAGGTGAGGAGCAATTGAGGGCAAAAGGCATGTATTATGGATTATGGACTCCAAATTTATTCATGAAACGTGTTTTTGATGATGATGTATGGAGTTTAATGTGTCCACATGAATGTCCTGGATTAATTGAAGCTTGGGGTGATGAATTTGAAACATTGTATACCAAGTAATTGATTATATATTTCTAATATAATTAAAAAAATGACATTGAATTTATATAATTTCCAAAGAATGTATATTCCTATTTAGATATGAACAAGAAGGACGTTTTCGAAGACAAGTTAAAGCAAGGGAGTTATGGCTTCTCATTATTCAGATACAATGTGAAACAGGAGTGCCATACATAGTTTTTAAAGATCATTGTAATTATAAATCAAATCATCAGCATTTAGGCACAATTAAATGCAGCAGTTTCTCTACCGAAGTAGTTCAGTATTCGAATTCGGATGAAGTTGCCATGTGTAATACAGCTTCAATCGCTGTCAATATGTTTGTAAATTCTACTAAGAAAGTTTTCGACTTTTATAAACTTAAAGAAATAGCGAAAATCGTTACCTATAATTTGGATAAAATGATTGACGTTAATGTTTACCCTCTTCCAGAAGCAAAATTATCATGTGATAAACATAGATCTATTGGTAAGCTATTTGCGTTTAATTCGCATACTATATGCATTGCTTTCCTTAAACTCCTTAAAATTTTTAGGTATTGGTGTACAAGGATTAGCAGATGCATTTATTTTAATGAGATATCCATTTGAAAGCAAAGAAGCTAATGAACTTAACGTTCAAATTTTTGAGACTCTCTATTATGGCGCTCTAGAAGCCAGTTGCGAAATAGCTATTGAAAAAGGTCCTTATGAGTCGTATAAGGATAGTCCCATCAGTGAAGGTGTAAGTATAATCAAGAAAAACATTTTCTGTTATTTATTATTGATTTGTTGTGAAAGTTATTTATGTCTGAAAATGCAAATTCTTTTGTAGATCCTCCAGTTTGACATGTGGCATGTGAAACCAACAAATTTATGGGATTGGGATATTTTAAAGGCAAAAATTGCTAAACATGGATTGCGCAATTCATTGTTAATAGCTCAAATGTCAGATGCATTTATGGCACAAATGTTGGAAAATAATATGTCAGTTGAGCCATATATGAGCAACATTTATACGATACATGCATTATCAAAACAATATTCAATTATTAAACCACATTTGCTACGAGATCTAATCGAGAAAGGTTTTTGGAATGAAAACATGTGTAATAAAATTATTTTTAATGACGGATCTATACAAGTAAATATTCATTGTTTAATTTAACTGTATTATAAATAGATTGCATATTAAATAATTTATGTATAATATATATTTTTTAAAAATAGATATTGAACATTAATAAGCTCTCTCTCTCTCTCTCTCTCTCTCTCTCATTTGCAGAATATTGAGGAGATACCTGAAGATTTAAAACTACTTTATAAAACGGTTTGGGAAATGCCACAAAAAACGATTTTTGAAATGGCAGCTTCTCGTGGACCTTTTATTGATCAATCACAATGTTTAAATGTTCATATGATTAATCCATTAGAGAAGCTTACATCCATGCACTTTTTTGCTTGGGAAAGTGTAAGTATAAAATGTACATTACATACACAGTTATTTTTAAATTATACATGAATTCAAAAATATGTATTTGTAGGGTTTGAAATCCAGTATGCATCATCTTGTAACTGACAATATAAAATAAATAAGAATATAAAAAAATATATTTCCAAAGAAAACTGAAAACATAATACGGAAAGATAATAAGGAAAATGTAGATACAGAATACAGAATTTACATAAATGTGGAAAATTTTAAAAATTTTTAAATAAGAATAAAATATTATAATAAAAATGTATTTTGAAATAAAAAAATAAATAATAAAGATGTCATGTTTTTATTAATCATGAAAATATGAAATGTATACGTATATATAGGGACAAAGAGAAAAGAGGTCTGCTATGTTGGCGATACTATATTCTAGTGAATTCTAGTCCAATAAAGCGAATAAACATGAAAAAATTATTAGATTAGCTCAAAAGTTCAGTCTCTGAAAAAGTTTAATTAAAGTTATCTTTTTAAAATGAAGACTTTGCGAGTGAAAAAAGCCCGGAAGACTCTTGGATTTTATGTGAATAATTATAAATTTCATCAACCTTTTCAAGTCCTTATTGATGGTACATTTGCATTTGCAGCATTACAGGTTAGCTGTACACGCGTTGTTTTCTGTTTATTATTTAGATTTCATAAATGTTTTATTTAATGTTTAATTTATTTCATCCATCATATATATGTACCTTATTATTTTTTAGAACAAATTTAACATACAAGAGCAACTTACAAAGTACTTCCAGTCTGAAACTAAGTTGCTAACAACAGCATGCATCATCTCAGAAACTGAGAAACTTGGTATATTCTCTCCAGCAGTTAACGGTGCTACGCAAATTGTGAAACAGTACGTTATACACAGATGTGGACATGAAAAGAAATCAATAAATGGTTCAAAATGTTTTTTATCTATGATAGGAAAAGATAATAGTGCAAGGTATGTACATATGAATATATTAGAAGGTTAAACATATATACCAAGAGTTTTTGCTTTATTATATCTTTATTATATTTTACTCATGGACTTTTCTTGCTTACATCTTTGACTACTTCCTCACTGGTATGGACATTTTTGTACAAGCATAACAGTATATTAGCTTTTATATTGCAAGATCATTATTTTGTAAATTGACATAAATACATTGAAGAGGACTTAAAGCGAGTGTCAAAACATCTGTTCATAATTATTAATATAAAAAATTTTACAGTCACCTAGTGTTGATTTTAATTGGATTAAACTTCTTATATTATATTTTTTTTTACTTTCAATAAATTTAAACTTAAAATTTTCAGAAAAGATTAAAATATCAAAAATTTAAGAAATATAGAGAATTGAAAAATGATTTTCAATTTTGATATTCTTTTAAGACATTTTCTGACATTTCTTTGAAAATTACAAGTTTAAATTTTATTTAAATTAAAAAAATATGATTTTTGTAAGCTAAACATATATGTTTATTAAGTAGATATTTTTGTTTATTACAATATAGATAATAAATTTAGTTGTGTTCTATATATCTTTGCTGAAATAATTAGAATTAGGAAATTGACTTTAGAATATTTGTCATTCAAAATGCAGCAATGAGAAAATAAGAAAATTATGCTAAATGTTATAAATATGATTGCCATTTTTCAACTAGTGTTCCAGTAAGAATTTCAGTATCCAGAGATTGATAACTAATTCTGATTGGCAAAATTTAAATTGGCAAAAATTAAATTAAAATTGGAATTGTTTTGTAGAATGTTCTTTAAAAACAAGATCAGATCACACACTCTAGCAGAAAATATCTTTTAAAAACTCGGAGGAAAATCGACGTGTTTTACTTAAAGAGAAGTCACTAAAATTTTAATCGGTTAGCCAGAGATTTAGTCAAAAAGACAGAGTTTCTGGTCAAAAGACCAGAGAAATGGGAACCGTAGGCTAAACTGTTTATTTTGGAATAAGAAATATTTTTTGATGAATTTTTATCACATTTTTCAAGATTATTTTATTTTACATATGCTAACATATAAAAGATTATTTCATAATATTTTCGTCACTTTGAGTATATGTACTTCCTCAAATATACAATACTAATAAATAAATGATTTAACATATCAAGATCATGTATTAGGAAAAATGTTTTTAAAATAAAACTATATTTTTTATAGATATATTGTTGCAACGCAAGATCGTGAACTTCAGGATAAATTGAGGATAATTCCGGGAGTTCCATTAGTTTATTTACATGGAAAAGTACCCACACTAGCTTCTCCTTCAGAGGCGAGCCGTAAACATGCGGAAGCTATGCAGAAAGGTTTAGGTATGTCTACATGGGAAAAAGAAAATATAAAAGTATTGCGAAAACAAGCAGGACTAGAAGAGAAAGAAACTAAATTGAAAAAGAAAAGGAAAAAAGGAGGACCAAATCCGTTGAGTTGTTTGAAAAAAAAGAAAAAACCCGAAACAATATTGAAGAAAAATGGTGTAAAATCTGGCAAGATCAGAAGAAGAAAAATTAAAATAGCGCCACACATTAAAGAGGTTTTACTAGCAGAATTGAAGAATAAACATAGTACATAAAATTGTACGCATGTGAATCGTGCAAATTTTGAACATGTATTCTGTGAATACAACATATAAAAAATAAAATCGTTAAAAAATTAAAAACTGGGAAAATAAAATGCTTTTTTCATTCAATATCTTATTGACTTAAAAAAATAATTATATTGAAAAACATTACTAAGTATACATACACGTACGCACATGTATATATACACACACACATAGAGTTTCTTAAAATCCCTCTATCATATGATATTATTTCTGATAAAAAACTGTTTTTTAATTTTTTATCAAAAAAGTCCTCTAACATTTTGCAATTTTTATAATAGTTAATGATTGAGCAGCTTAATATGAGCTTATTCTGCAATCCTTAGAAATTAATATTTCATCAACATTGCGAAAATTGTAGAGGACTTCATCAACTCAGTTTTTTTATCAGGGACAGCGCTGTATGATGGGTGGTCTTCAGAAAAAACACCCTGTATATACTTTTATGATAAGATTTAAATAGACATATTTTTTAAGGTCACCACACATAAATAAATTTTAATTGTAATTATAAGACTATAAATATATCGACCAATACAAACACTCTCACAGCTGTATATTCTGAGATCATAATTTTGATTATGGTTGATTGGCTTAAGATTACGATTAAAATTTCCTTATGTGTGTTGGTCTTTATGAGCATTTTAAACCTGAAATGTTTAGTTTTCATAGAAAAATCTTTCATAATTCTTCAATTTTATATTAATAAAACTTTGTTATAAATAACCGAAATGATTCTTATTTAATATAAATAATTTATAGTGTTTGATTTCGTCAAAAAAAAAATAGCGACGCGCGCTATTTTTAATTATATTTGATATTATTTAAAAATGAAATAAATATTAAGAAAAAGAAATAACAAAAAGTCTTCATTTCAGAAAAAAATGTATATTAATCTTTTAATATGATATTATTAAATAACGTTGTATAATGTCATTGTCTTAGATCTTAACATACAGTTGAACACATGAATCTGGAATTAGGAATTTCCATATATATATGTATATGTGTGTGTATGTATGTGTGTGTGTGTGTGTGTGTGTGTATGTGTGTGTGTGTGTGTATATATAAATTATAGAAATGTTGGAAAATAATCTTTTCGATGTAGGTGATACAATATTATTTACAATCTCTGTTTAAGAACTTCCAGACAATATTTAATATTATATTATCATAGTATACATTTATTAGATCATTATAATTGAGTAGTGGTAGATCTATATTTTCAGAGAGTTACTATTTTTTTCTTTAAAAAAAATTTATACATATATGAAATATATGTATAATATGATGAATGACATATAATGACATATAAAACACATATAATATATATGTAACATATAATATTATATATAATATTATATAATATTATATAATATTATATAACATATAATATTATATATATATATATATATATATATATATATACACACACATATATGCAACGAAAAACGAGAAATTTAATATAAAAAATTTTAAATTAAAAAAGCTGAAGCTTTCAAAATGCAACCTTGACATGATGATTTTTTGGCATATCAAGATCTCATAGTTTTTAAGCAGCTTCTTAAGCAGCTTACAAATTGATCTACCACTATGTAATTAAATAACAATCTCTTTCTATTAGATACAAATATTTGAACTCAATCATATAAATCATATATGAGTAAAACAATTCCACATTTATCTTATTCAGTTGAATATTACAATTATCATGACATTTATTTTTATTTATTCCAATATAGACCTTTTCTAGTTCACAAATTGCTAGTCACAAAAATAGAATCTTTTTTCGGTCAAAAAATTATATTTCTAAACAATTATTAAGACAAAATCTTTTAAAGTTAGTTTTAATAAAAATTTTTACAGACGCATTTTTTCATACAAATATGATTAAATATATATTATGAAATGCATGCACTATGTTGAGATTATAAAATTTGAAGAAATATTTGTAATTTTTACTATCAACTTATAAGTGAAATTTATTTTTAGTAATCACACATGTAGAATGTAACATTGTTTATGCAGAACTTAACAGTATGAAATTAAAAAATTATTTTCTTTTAGACTTAGCACTGACCATTTTCTAATACTAATCTATATCGTTAACATTGTGCTCAACTTACAGTTTTTTAAATTTCAATTTATTTTTTATTTTATTTTTTAAATATAGCTTATGTAAAAACTATTTAAAAAGTTTTATTAAAGCATTTAAGCTCATAAAAAATAAATGAAAATTTACGACGTATTAAATACATGTGTGTATCTGTTAAATAGAACTAAACTGAATCTAAATGTTTGTTAAAGTAGTGTGAATGGTAATGGCTTCGCATACATCTGTATCTGTATATTCTATATGAAAATTACTACCACACACAGTCTTAAACATGACTTTTGTTAATATTGCTTTTAGACAAAAGTAGTCTTTAAACAGAACATAAAAAATCTTATATCATGTACTTGAATAATCTCACAAACGTGATGGTCAAGGATGTTGACTTAATAATGCACGTGTAGCCATAGCGAGCATTTTCATGCGGCTCGTCGATCGATGATTCGGATTACTTGCTACAAATGTAGCCAATTGATTTTGTAGAGTCATTAGCACTGTGCCCATATGTTCTCGTGTTACGGGATCACTTGGATCTAAATTCAATATTGCTTCTTCCAGCCACCTAAAAAGAAGTATTTTTATTTAAAAAATATATACTTAAAATAT
>Ga0157363_1001004_pt1 | contig 22706 bp, 12 predicted proteins | sample AttsexASBM1_FD_111477 | JGI IMG/M metagenome (GOLD analysis project Ga0157363, IMG submission 111477) | Fungus gardens microbial communities from leaf cutter ant in Ribeirão Preto, State of São Paulo, Brazil - Atta sexdens ASBM1 | ecosystem: Host-associated > Fungi > Mycelium > Unclassified ... | reverse complement strand
TCTTGGAACAAGCGGAAAGCACGACATTGCTTTCTCGATAAAAATCAGAGCGCACTTTTCTTGGCAAAATGTCAACCAGTCGACTTCTACTTCGACGCCTGAGTTTCGAATTAATATATCGTACAATAAATAAAACTTTGAGCCGAAGAACGAATAAGGAATTTCGTTATCTATACAGAAATTTCTCCATCGCCATGGACTCGCAGGAGTCTTTTCCCCTTCAATAAAAAATCATTACCGTTCCTCAGTATCTCTCTTGCTGACAGAGGTCGAATTCAAAATTTCGCAAGAAGGATTTGACAAATTGCTTTCTCTCTTAATAAATCGTAATGTATCAAGGTCTCAGAATTTTCGGGATTCCTGAAACATTCGAAGCAAAGCGTCACATCTTTTTGTTCTTAGCTCATATAACATAGATCATTCTAACAATATTACAGCAATATGTGTCCAAAAATATTGCAGTAATACTGAAACTTTGCTGCAATGTTTGCAATATTACTAAAATATTGCTGAAATGTTGCAATATTGCTGCAATATTGCCAGAATTGTCTGTGTTATATGAGTTCTATACAACAAGAAGTTTGCAGCAACATTGCTGCAATGTTACTGAAATGTTTGTTTTCCCTAAATGGGAACGATCGTCGTAGGGATTTGTTGTTTCGTGACACGGCATTCGCGGCTTTCAGGGGTGAACCAGTTGGATGGCTACGCGGCGTCCTCGGGGACACCCGGGACGCCGGGACAGTTACCTCTGACGAGCTTCCGGACACTTCCGGCCAAGAGCAATCTAAAGCGTAGACTGACCGACTGCATGGAAAGTGACGAGTCGCGGGGCAACGTCGACGAGCCTTTGAAGAAGAAGCGCAACATTCAATTCGATGCAGTGACGGTCTATTACTTCCCCAGGGCGCAGGGTTTCACCTGCGTACCTTCCCAGGTAAGTGGGAAAATCGGTTTCTCCCTCCCATCATCTTTCCTTTCAGCTCGCAACCTTTGTGCTACCTTCGCGATACGTCTTCCCTTTCTTCCCTTTACGTCTGTATCTTGATCGCCTCGCTACGCTTATAGAAGTACATGGTTCATTGAACGCCATTTAAATTTTCATATATTTTCATTCCGTTTTTCCGGAAGAGTATGAATACAGAAAATTCGCATGTTTATTTCGCTATCGTTCTCTTTACAATCTGTACGCTTCGTGCATTGCCAATTGTACTGCTCCAATTATCTTTCACATGTTATTTATATTATTGTTTAATTACTATTCTTCCCCCTCTCTTTGTATATAAACGCGCATGAATGTAATTAAGTCAAAAGATGCTCCATTTGATGTCAGGATCAAGAGGAGAATAACAAGCATCCAAAGTTGTTTATGACGGGATATCGTGCCATCATTTATAAAATCTACTCCGTAAGAAATAGAGATCGATTTATATATAAGACACGATTGATTCTTCTTTCTTTCAATCGCGTTCACGCAAGACAACTCTTCTTTCAATTTTTCCCTTTATCTGACGTCATTTATAATATCGTTCTATAATATTCACAATAATATTCACTATCGAATTTGTGTAAGACGCTCGATTCCCTTTCCTTTTGTGTGCCATTACTTTACAATAAAACTATGGCGTGATATATAACGTTCCTTATTGGTTAACGTAAGTTTCAGTCATAAAGGATTCCATAACACAGGGAAAAAAATGAACAAATTTTGTCAACGACCTTTTGTAAGCGTTTTCGTAATATCATTCGTATTTTATTATGAAGCTTATTCTTATTCATTTGCGTTAGTATCGGTTTTATTAATTTTAATTTTTTATTATTAATTTCTATTAGTCAATTTATAAATTCATACATCATCAAGTTCGAAATCATGAAAATGGGATAAAAAAATAAATAAGAATTATATATATATTTACATATTATATATATATATATTTAAATATTACATAGGTTTTATATACACAAATATATGTATAATTAAATATCAGCCCTTTTTATTATCAGTATTATAATATTAACGTTTTCTTACAATTTAATGTTTATTTCGAAAGGTCGTCTTCAATCGAATAAGTGAATAAAAAAGAACGGTGTACGCGAGCGTGGATTTACATAAGAAATATGAGAAATCGATTCTCCCGGTTTCAGGGCGGCAGCACCCTGGGCATGAGCGCGACGCACACGCACGCGGAGAGATTCTCGTTGTCGGAGCACGCAGCCGAGCAGAGACGGATCCACCGAGCGCGTCTTGCGCAGCTGCGTTCGGAACGCAACTGTGCGACCAACTGCGTAACCGAGACGGCGTCTAGCTCGGAGGACCCGAGCGATGACACCGACGAGGAGCCGAGTGACAACGAGGAACTCGACATCGACAGTTATTACTTCCTGCAGCCGGTACCCACGTGGCAACGCCGAGCGCTTCTTAGAGCCGCCGGCGTACGGAGGATAGATGCTGTCGAGAAAGATGAATGTCGTGATATCCGCGCTAGCAGAGAGCATTGTGGATGCGGTTGCAAGGGATACTGTGATCCTGAGAGCTGCCCTTGTAGCAGGGCCAACGTAAAATGTCAGGTGAGAGAACGAGAGAGAGAGAGAGAGAGAGGGAGAGAGAGATAGATAATAGATGGATAGATTGATAGTAGATAGATAGACAACTAGATAGATGTCAGGTAGATAGATAGAAATAGACAGAGAGAGAGAGAGAGAGAGAGAGAGAGAGAGAGAGAGAGAAAGAGAGAGAGAGAGATGTATGGAATTAATGTTCTATCTATTATCATAAATTAATTGAACGGTCTAAGGCGATAATTTAGTTCTTCTGAACGGTACTTTATTTTAGAGAAAGAAAGAAGAGCATATCTTTATATATAAAATGTAAGGAACTTTGATTGAACGCGAAGCGAAAAATTAAAAAGTTCTGACCTACTTCTTTAGAACTCACAAAAATTCATAAACTTAATTTTCTCCAGTTTGAGAGATCGATGTGTTATATAATTTGAGATTAATCTGTTGAAATTTTTAGAGACCGCCATTGCAGTAAATCCTTCCAGCAATTAATCTTCATTTGTTAACACGTTCTACTCGTTTAGATCAGTTTAGCTGATTGAAGCTGGATTAACTGAAGGATTTAACGAGATAAACTTGAAATCAATTTTTCTTTAGCTTTAAAAAATCGAGAACTTCGTTCCCGGAAGTGCGAAACGATTTTTCACTAAATTCGGTTTTCAGGTGGATCGACCAGGTTTTCCTTGCGGCTGCACACGAGACGGTTGCGCGAACAGTACAGGCAGAATCGAATTCAACCCAGTGAGGGTACGAACGCATTTCATCCACACGTTGATGCGATTAGAACTAGAGAAAAAGCAACGTGATGAAGACGGTGGCGGCGATCATGATCAGGTGATGGACAATCAGGGACAGAATGGCAGAGGAGCTCGTCCTCTAAGGGATATCAATTCCCTGGGGATGGAAGCTACCGTGGGTGACGTGTGCACTATTCCGGGGACGGGACCCGGGGGAGGTGGATTCACGACTTTACACTATGAGACAAGTCACGAAGGTGTCGGAGCTGGTGTGGCTGGCTGCCAACCAGAGGTGCCTGGCACACGGGAGGACAGTCTGGACTTGTACGCCATTAGGGATGATTGTTACGCGAACGAGGATGCAGTAGACAGCAGTCAATCGGTCGTCGTGCAGCGGAAGCTGCATCCAGAATTCGGCCAGACCTTTCAGAGCTTTTCGCCCGGCGTGCAGAGCAGTGCCGCCGGCGGCGGCGGTGGTGGCGGTGGTGGCGGCGGTAGCGGTGGCGGCATGAGCTTCCAGCAGTCTTCGTATCAGGACTACGGATCGCCGTATGCGAGTTTGCCATCTACATCGCGATTTCAGCCGCCGCCGCCGCAGTTCCAGTCGCCGCCTAATCCGGCTGCCTTCGCGCATTACGGTCCTTACGGTGGTGGGCCTCAGGATGCCGCGGGTGCCACTCTTCAAGGCGGTTGTACCGCCCAGGTACACCAAATGCCGCAGCCACCGCCACCGCAGGGTCAACAGCAGCAACAGCAGCAGCATTCGTCCTATGATGCGACGGTATTCGCGCAGGATGATGCTACGAGTACCGCACAGTACACGAACCTCACCAACTCGGTGCAGCCGATGAATGCAACAGTGGTGCAGCATATGCAGGGTAAGCTTGAGCCCTTCTCGGAACTGCTCAGCGGCAGGTACTCGTATTACGGTGAGATACATGAACCGCAACAGCATCACGGTACTTACGGTACTCACGGTACGACCGGCAAAGTCGCGGAAATGATCGAGCCCAGTCAGGTCACCGGCGAGCAACAGCCCGATGGCGCGTCCGAGGACTGTGACGAGAATTTCGGTGAGATCATTAAGAAGTCTATGGTGGAGACTGTGTCCGCCTAGGATGAAGGAAGCCTACCTCGCATCGGAAATGTCTAGGACGTAACGTTGCCGCTGGTTTCTTCAAAATCGGAAGGCTGAAGCCTTTTTCTGTCCACGCGACGAGAACAAGGAATTTGGCCCTTAATGCTCGATAGTCCGTTTTTTCGAGTCCTTTATTCAGGACCGTTTGAATACAGGGACACTTGTCACACTCCGTGAATGTTGCTACTGGCTCGGTTCCTTCAAAGTCTGGAAAATCGAAATTCTTCGGATCTTTTCCAATTTTGCCAATAATCTCGAAAACGAGAACTTCGAGAACAATCTAGATGAAAGAAGGGATTCCGGAGGTTGTTGACGGTTCGCCCTTCCGTGCGATACGTGAATAGGAGCGAACATGGAGGTGCCCTCCGAGGGAGATGGTCTCCTGGGGCCTTTGGTTTTTGAGAGATCTCGTTCGAGATCGTTAGAGAATTTTACGGCTACGACGTGTGCGTCCGCCCGGGATGGAGAGACTCGTGACGTCATCGTCGGCGCCGTCCTTAATCAGGATTGATGCGCCGGTGAAGTTACTCTATACAACACAGAAGCAACAACGTTGCAATGTTATTGTAATGTTTCTAGAACGTTGCAAATGTTGATGTAAATTGCTGAGATAATCTGTGTTGTATGGGACTTCACGATATAAAATTTTGCGAGCTTATAATTCTTTTTCACTGCGATCGAGAAAATTCTCGTTTGAAAGTGCGAAAGAATAGTAGTAGATCGTGAAGATGAGTGACTCATTCGGCGCAGACTGACGACGATGTACGTTATGCGAGACGACGACGAGGAACTGGCCTTGGCAGGTGGGACTAGAAATCCTCAAGTAGGAGATTGGCCATTGGCCGCCATATTCAGAATGGATAGTACTTAAGATAGAATGAGATCTTCCAGGTGGAATGGAACATTTTAGGAATATTGTAGCAACGTTTCAACATTTTATGCTACCTGGACTCATTCTGTTTTGTGAATCTATCCTAAATTTGGTAATCCTAAATATGGTGGACCAATCAAAACAGTGACCAATCTCTTATATATAGTCTGTTCTTTTCAACTGTACTTCTTGTACCATTTATCTTTTCCTCTCCATGTTAGAGAGAAAAGGAAGGAAAATGAATGTTGCAAAAAGTTTAGCTTGAAAGAACAGACTTTTGAGTATTTTTAGGTGGGACCTCCAAGCCCTGGGATTCTCGTTGGAAATCTTCAAGAGCGATACGTGAGCAATGTTAGGAAAAGATTTCAACGAGGTTGTGACCAAGAAATAACACATGGGATCAGCTTATAGATTGCAGTTTATAATATCTAACTTTAAGCGTTAAGGAACGACCGACCGGGAGCGGGTTGCGCGTCCTTTTGGACGAGCCTCAAAGGGCATACATGGAAAATGTATCGATCTAGAGCGAATCTGCGCTCGCTCTAATTCGAGAGAATCGTTCTGGAATACACATATACACAAATATACAAACACATAACTATACAACACAGAAGCTTACAGCAACATTGCTGCAACGTTGCAACGCTACTACATTATTTCTGAAATGTTGCAACGTTGCTGTAATATTATTGGAATGTTGCAATGTTATTGCAATATTGCTGAAATTATCTGTGCTGTACAAGTATACACAGTTGAATTTTGAAGATTTATATCATTTATGTATATATTGTACGCAATATGAAATATATTGCGTATGATATGCTGTATATCGAAATTTATATACATATATATACAAATATCAAATCTGTATTCAATATTTTTATATCGGGATTTGTATAATATTTATATGAATTTTCTCATATAAGTACTATATACATTTAATAGAAATATGTACATTTATTTAATGTTTTATAATGGAATTTATTAAATAGAGCTCCGATTAGATTGATTAATTCTCAGTTTCTCACGTCCGAGTTTTTAGCGTCGAGGAACGTTGCGCGGAAAAAAGTAAAAGGAAAAAAACTAAAGATTCTGCAAAGTGCGTTGCAACTCTCGGTGAGGACGAAATTCCAGAGTGAGGACTTTGGATCTCTCGAATCGATAGAGCTGCCGAATCGCGCTCTAGAGCGGAACTTTAAGACGTGAGGCGAGGAACGAAGCGAGACACAGCGTTTCGTTGATCGCTGTTCTCAAACCGCGAAGATAACGACGACAAGAATAATAAAATGTAAAGCGAGAAAGGCACACACGTACACATGACACATTCGTAGACGACAAGCATGAAACGTGAGCGATTGTGATACTTGTGCATACGAAGAGAAAGAAAAAATTAAGAAGAGAGGAAAGAGAAAGAACGATTCAGCGCCAAGTTTGTAGGTTAAGAGATAAATTATATGGGACTTTTTTTACGCCGGTCGATGTAGAAGCTGCGAATGTTTCCAGTGATCGACGACGAAGCGCGGATTTCGATTTTCTTCTCTCGCGAATCAAGCGTGAAGATCTCGAACGTGTCGAGCGCCAGGAGAATATTTTTTCGAAAAACAAAAAAAAGATACACTTTTGCTAGTGCGAGCGATCTTATATATTTAAAATATAAAATATGTATAAAAAAATATATATATATAAAATTACATGTAAAATGATATATTTTAAAATTATATAAGCATATTTTAAAAAAATATAATGTATTTATATAGGAATATATACAATTGTTAATTTTTATTTTACGTTTAGAATATAGTATTATTTCACAAGTCGTGGAAATGATCAAGTAATTAATTTGATTATTCTGAATAGAAAGTTAATTTTATGTGTGTTATCAGTATATTACATCATGAGTTTTACTAAATTACATTTCTATAATTATATATATATATATATATATATATATAGGTATATACATACATACGACTGCCTAGAGCAATCATACTTTTATAATTTGGCGCTCGATACATTTGAAATTCTCCATTTTAAATTGTTGAACAGACATTTGTAACTGACATTACGGTGCCTACGTAATTATATACGACTTTAGAGTCGCGCGATTATTCTCTCCGCCCCAAACGAAGGGGAGGGAAACATTCTCTTTCAGAGGTGCGGAGGTGGTGAAATTTGACGGATACGAATACGGCGAGCGAGCGAGCGAGAGAGAGAGAGAGAGAGAGAGAGAGAGAGAGAGAGAGAGAGAGAGATTTGAAGAGAACGAAGAAGCTCGAAAGAAAAGAAGGGGGAAGAGGGAAATTCGCGCTTGAGGTGACAGGCTCGGCTCTCCGGCGACGAAAAGGAACGGCTGAGAGGGATGAGACTTGTGAGGGGACACACATCGCACCGCCAACACGCTACCGACTACCCTTTTGCACCACCCGTTCATTCTCCAAATCGAAAAGAAACCAATCAATCGTATCCTCCGTAGAAGACATTTCAAGAGAAACGGACCTCTCTTAAAATTAGCGCATCCCGGGACGTTGATCGCTGTGTCGACGATTAATCGAAGCACTATACATAAGCGAAGCGTTAACGATACGACGATAGTATTAAATTTATACACACATACGGATTACACGTGCGTAAACAATTATACACACACACACATACACACACACACACATACCTCCATACACAAACATCTCATAAACAAACGTACGCATACATACATATACACTTGAAGCCGGACGTGTCAGTTCCCGAGATTTGCGAGGCACCCTTTTTTCTTTTTCTGTTATTTTTCTTTTTTCTTTTCTTGCTCCCTGATCGCGCTGGCGTACCTCATTGTGTTCATCGTCGATGATCGGTGCCTAACAAAACGAGCGGAGGATAGAAATCGTTGATTGATAGAGAGAAGGAGCAAATAGATCGATAGAGAGAAAGGCAAAAAGTGATGAAATGTTTTAGAGACATGCGTCGGGAAAGGGGTGTATCTAAAACGCGAGAGGGACGTGACACGTCCGCGCGCGTGGCATTGAAGGAAGAAAAAGGAATAAACATATAAAAAAATTATACACGTATGTAAGTAACTTTTAGAGTATTTGAGTAAAAAAGAGGCATACATAGTTGATAGTGTTTTATTAAATGTTGTGAAAAATGTCTCTCATCTGTCTGTCTGTCTGTTGTCTAAATGTCTGCTGTCTCAGTCTTTATGTTCTTGATGCACGTTTAGCGTTAAATATGGCTGAATTGATCTCCTGAGATAATTTAAGAGAGTTTGAGAATTTAACAGAACAAGGAATATTATCTTTTTAATCAGACACGCATCGTTATTACTCGCGATTGTTTAAATCAGGAATCAAATAGTCACATTTAACGCTAAGAGAGTGTTATCGAAATCTGTTTGTTTGCATTCAAGAAAGATGTTCTTATCCATCCTTGTTATCCATGTCCTTTTATTCTAACATGATAATAATTTTTCTTCTTCAATACTTATATCATAACAAATTATCCTGAGGTTGGCAGGTAATTTTGATAATTGGTTCTCTCATTTTGGAGAAAGCTCTTTTGCAGCTATATGACTCACCAAGAAACTGTCTTGAGATTAGGAGAACTTAGATCCTTTTGCTTTTTAGGTAGAAAACTATAGAATTGTTTTCTCCGGTAAATCTTCAATAAAATCGAGAATATGTGGGATAAGGGCTTCTGAAAATCCCAGAAGTCGCTGAGTTGCAAATCGATCGCTTTCAAGCATCATTCTCGATTCTTTTTAATGTCTTCATTTTCTTCTAGTTAATGATTTTTAAATAACTTGAATTATTGAATTTTTTATATCATACATTTATTATTACGTCAAAATATTATCGTCACTTTTTGAGGAATTAAAAATTGTAATATGATAAAAGACATTTTCCTATAAAAAAAATAAAATATAGGCTGAATAAAATTCAATATTCATATTAATGGCATTATTTGTGGCATAAAAAAATATTATTAATAAAATAATGATTTTAAAGTTAAAATTTAATATTAATTAATTAATTTTTTATTTTAAAATTATAAGTTAGAAAGTTTTATTTAATATTAATAAATAAAAAAATTTTAAATTAAAAATATGCGCAAAGAATAATATTTACTGAAGAAAAATTAGAAAAAGTCATATAATATTAAAAATATCATAGATAAAGTAGTGCAATCCTTAATTCTGCAGTGCACAAAAAGTATGCGGATCTAGAAATGGAGAAGCTGCTGTAGCAGTTGCTCTATTTTCTTCAGAAAGCAGCAACAAAAATGGCAAAGTGGTATTGCGATTCTAAACTGGCGCATGAAATCTTTCTCTCTCTCTCTTTACAGACGTTAGACGTGGAGCACAACGTGGAATTTAAGGAAAGCAGATAGAATCTTAAACTAAACTAATAAAAATGGTAAGATTTTGTTGCCATGCTGCAAAATGCTGAAATATGTGAATTTTTTTTAGAATAAAAATATGCGATCGGTTTATAATTGTTATAAAAATTGTTATGAAAATTTGAAGTATATTTTAGATTAGAAAAATAATTTTTTATTCATTTTCATTTGAAAAAGTTTAATTTTTTTTGAAAAAAGTTTTAATTCTATTCATTTTTAATCTTTAACATGATTTCAATTAAAACTTAAATTAAATTCAGTTATTTTAAAATCCGTTTAAAATTATTATTTTTCATTTAATTTCCTAAAAATTTTATTTTAATTTTCTTTTTTCTAAATATTTGCATAAGATTTTAATTATTTTTATATAATTATAATAATCTAATTAATTTTGCAACTTACAAGCCTTAACATTAAATATCCCGACGTTTAAAATTTTGTCAAATTGAAATCCTCACGTTTTTAAATTTTTTTCTCTAAAAACTAGATGCCATTTTAATTAAAACTTAACTAAAACTTAATTTGATTCGATTATCTTAAAGTTTACTATTATTAACATTAAACATCTCGACAACATTTGGATTAAAAGTCTATCAAATTGAAATATTTCTAAAATTATAAATCAAATTTTTCATCCTCGGAAAAGAGACTCGTCGACTTTGAGATTTTTTCTCCAAAACTAGGCGCCATTTTAATTTCTCAGCATCAGGCTTTAAGGCTCATCGATCCGTCCCTGAAAACCCTCTCTTCAACAAAGCCGAGGGGAGCACCTCCGTTACAACAAATGGCGGTACCGTCGTAAGTACCTGCTCCCCACCCCGTATCTCGTCATGGTGGGAAAAAGTCCGTCACACACCGGTACACATCTCCGGCGTGACGGTGGTTACCACACTTGCCACACAGTCGCACACCGAGGTCCGACTCGCGAGGGAAGCTCGGGAATCCAAACGGTTGGAAATTTTCCCGGCACGTCGTGGCTTGGGCGCGCGTCCCCCACAGTCCCGCCTTTATATATTTTTCCTTTCGCAATCTCAAGAGCGGGGACCCTGTGTGGTGGTGCCCCGGTCCCCTTGTACCGTACCGCACCGTACCGTATCGTGCCGTTCCGTTCCGTTCGCGGGGAACGGCACTCGTTCGCTCGCTTGAAAGAGAGAGAGAAGTCGCCGCCCGTCCGTCCGTTCGTTCGCGTTCGTTTGCGAGCGATTCGTCTCGACATACCCGAAAGTATCGGAAGTGCAATTTCGGAGTTCGAAGATCGCACAGTGTGGATCGTAAAGTGAGTGAAATTTCAAGGGGAGGTTCAGAGCGAACGAGAGAGAGAAAGAAAGAGGGAGAGAGAGAGAGAGAGAGAGGAGCGACGTGCTCGGAGGTGTCGTTGACGTTTGGTGTGTCAGTGTCCTCTCTCGCGCCTGTACTTACTGCATTGCTCTTCATCTCTCTCTCTCTCTCTCTCTCGCTTGCGCTCACTTTGGCTCTCCTGAGAGTGCGAAGGGAGCGTGGAAGTACTCCGAAAGAGTATTCCAAAACGTAGTGATTATATATATCGCAGAGACATAGTTTATATTTTATTCCTAAAACCCGAAAGTACTATTCTCTTCAGATTCCTGCAGTTATCTCTTTCTTTCTTGATGTGATGCCTAAGATATCCCTATCCGGCTACTATAATCCTTCTATGTCCCTAGAGATCACTATAGTCTTTATCGCTCTATTCACATAGTTGTCCTTCTCTTTTCCGAGAGTCTAGTGAATATGTTGACAAACATAATTCAAATATGATACTATAAAATCTTCGGAGAGAGGGTTATCTCACAACTATTATTATTATAGTACATTGTTTTCTTTCTTTTACTTATATATTCTCTCTCTATGTGATCTTTATCTATAGCCTTATTTGAGTATTATAGTCGATATTATTATCGCAGTCTCTATTAAACTATTACTTTTATAATTCTCAACTATTATTCTTCAACTATTATTATTCGCTATATATACTTCAATTTTTTTAATACGAATATGTTAAAAAAATAATTCAAATATGATATTATAGAATCTTAGAAAAGAGGATTATCACTCAACTATTATTATCATAATGTTTTTATATTTCCTCAACTATTATTATTTATCATACAGTTCAAATAGAGTGAATATGTTGACAAACATAATCCAAATATGATACTATAAAATCACAGGAAAGAAGATTATCACTCAACTATTATTATTATCATAGTGTTTCATTTTTATACTTCCTCAACTATTATCTTTCAACTATTATTATTTATCATACAGTTCAAATATATGATATTAAAGTATTTTACGAGAGAGGATTATCATTAACTATTATGATAGTATTTTTTCTCTTTTTTATATATTATTTTTTATATGTGACTTTATCCGATTATTATAGACTAATATTATTACAGTCTATTCAACTACTCTTCCTATAATTCCTTAACTATTATCATTCAACTACTATTATTATAGTGTTTATTTTCTTTTATTTACGCATTTTGTCCGATTATTAGGTGATACCATCGTAGCAATTTCCATTCAACTATTACTTCTTTAATTCTTTAGCTATCTGTTCAACTATTATTATAGTGTATATCTCTTTTTCTTGTGAATATGTGATCTATATAGATTCTATCTGATTATTATCAAAGCTAATTGAATGATAGTATATCATTATTACAGTCTCTCTCTATTTAACTATTGTTTCTGTAATTTCTTGACTATTATCCTTTCACTATTCCTTTCATTATTATTCATAATATAATTTAAATTTTATGTAACTGATTATTTCTTTACTTAAATGACAACTTAAATGACTACAATCATAATGTCGCGTTTATTATGCTCTACTTCTACTATTGAATCTTTCATTGTGCCAATTACAAATTTACGTATCAGTGTTCACGAATAAATTTTTTCATCTAAGTTTGTATTTTTATTATGTGTTTATTATTCTTTCAAACATATCTTCTTATTTTACTCATATTTTCACATTTCATCCCTTTTTTTGTCCTCATTATCCTCGCATCACGAAAATGTGACAAGTATAAGTAAGAGGATCCTCTTCAATATACTTTTTCCTTTCTTTTTCTTTCTATTTTTCTACTTCACTTTCCACTTCGAGACTAAATCCGTAACAATCCTCACTATCATCCTTCCTCTCTTTCTTTCCCACTTTCGATTCCCAGTTCTGTCACTTCATTTTTCCTTGAAAAGTGGTGTTTTGTCCCAGAAGAAGCGGATAGTCTTAAAAGGAGGAGAAGTTATTTCGGCGTCGTACGGCGCGATGCTGGATGATAGATTAGACCCGGAACGGTTATCACAGGTAGACTCCCTCGGGAACGATCCCGTTTGGGGGGCAGGCCTCGGCGCAGAATGACGAGCGTCGTCGGCTCGTGCTGTTGCTGCTGCTGCTGCTGTTGCTGCTGCCGGAAGCGAAGCCGCGAAGAGGAGCAACGAACAGCCCGGCGACGAAGACGACGACGACGAGCGACGAGTTTGGGTCCCTCTAGCGCCAGTGGGGGGCTATGAGCACTGACAATGGGGACGAATCCTTGGTAATTATCGTGCCTTTCTCTTTTTTTTTTCATCGCCCCCGCATCCCCTCTACTGTTATTTTCCACTATCCTTCGGGTAAACGTGTTGAGCGACTTTTCCATCCGTCGTACGTTTGTACGAGCTGTGTGTTAAGTTATACTATGTATTGCGTCGTTTAAGGTTTTACATAAAGGCTATGATAATACCTGATTTTTTCTCTCTTTCGGTTTTCGATTTTTTTTTTGCATTATTTCCCCTTTTTAATTAATTTGGAAACATTATTCCGCTTTTTTTTTTAAAAAGAGTGTCGTTACGTACGGAAAAAATGGTTTCGCTAAAAATTCATCCAGATATAGTTGATAATAATTTTGCGTGTACCATCTAAATAATTATATTAGATTCAAGCTGATTGTTGAAATGTTAAAACTTTCTATAGCATTGTTATCCAGCTTAAGCGTCCTACATAATTATTTTGATGGCCCAATAAAATTATTTTCAGATCTTTACTTAACTAAATTTTTTTGACACTTCTGTGTATGATTTGAATTATAGAAGATATAAATACTTTACGAAAAATATAGTTATACGAAACTATCGAGTGTTTTGATATATTTGAACACTAGTTTATTCTGCGGTCTCTACTTGCTATTAATTTCTATTTTAGAATCAGAATTTTTCTGATGTAATCCATTTATAGATATCACTGTATCTAGTTTTCACGGCTTTGAAAATACGATAATGTATTTTAAGCTTATACTGCTCGTTGTTTCCTTCCTTCTCTCTTCCGTCTCTCTCTCTCTCTCGTTATCGCGTGGAAGGATTGTGGTTGGATTTGAAAGCCCGTTCCTGACGTAACGCGGTCACGGATCGTACGTTTTCGTTTCCGGAGGTACGACGCTTGAAGACGTGATCGATAAAGACTACTTTCCGACGAATTATTTTACCACTGTTTCTTTATTTCGGTGCAATTCATCTAAGTCTTAATAACCATCTAATAATTTAATAATTACAAATTGAATAAATCGAAGTAGAAAATCAATTATTTAGATATTATTTCTTTGTATCTCAGAAAATCCTGAAAAGATCGGCAAAATTTTAATTATCGATCAAATTTTTCATGCCTAAATAAATAATTTTATCTTGAAAGATAAGGATGTCAGTTTTGAAACCTTTGTACCTTAAAGAAAATATTTCAGAATTTTTGTTACCCCAAAGGATTCTAGAAGAATTAAGAACTTCCCGAAATTTTTTGGAGCACAAGAATTGCTGCAAAACATTTTCGGAGCGTTTCGACAATCTTATAAATCTTACAAACCCAGAAAAATCCAAGAATCTCTGTATCAATTTATATAAAACGGGCAAAAAATAACTTATGTAAAACGGAAAAGTTTCAAATTCTTTGCATAATTCTTGTAAAAGTGAAATGAAGAGAGTACAGAAAATTTGATCTACAGGCATTTCTTCGCAGCTAATTAGGTCCTAATCAAGCCGAACCGAGAACTTGACAGTCGACCAGCTCCGCTAATCGATTTCTACCTTCACTTCCGCCGTCGCTTTTCAGCGACGTTTATTCGTGCTGAATGCGACATGCCTCGAAGCTGTCCAACTTGTAATTTTACTGCGTATCGGTCGTGTAAAGCGATAGAACACCAACCATGTTGATGTTAAGTCATTTAAAGCAGGGTTAAATCCATACCATGTTGCTGTTAATGTCAACATTATGACATTTATTAAGACACGATTATAGAATTCCTTTAAAATATTTTGTTCGACTACACTTTAAAAAATATGGACATAGAGAAATATGGACATATTTTAACACCATTGGATGTTAAATATAATTCTCACTGTCTTGGTGATGATATACCAACATAGATTTAATACCATTGCACGATGTTAAATCATTTAAACCAGAGTATTAAACTCATATTAAATTAAACCCATGTTGATGTCAACATCAACACTATGGCTATTTATAATCAGTTCTTATTTCAAGATCGTCTTAAGTAATGTCTTAAAACGCTAATACGGTCCTCTGATTGATTCGTGACATCTCAAGACAGAACTTAAAACGGTCTAGAAAACGGTCTATAAAAACTGACTATGAATACCAATCTATGAAAATTATACATATAAATCTCGGCATGATATTAAATATCGCACCCATACTTTTTAGAGTACAGAAGGCGTCCCCGCGAACTTCTCCATCTCGACGTTTCGCAATATTTTCATGCAATTTGTTGAAATTATACCACAGTGCTATAACTCTCCTCGTAAATCGCAGTTTCAAGTCGCGCCGCTCGGTTTCCACATAACTCCGACTCTCTCTTATCTTTCGTGCGCATCGTAAGGGAAATGTCAAGGATCTCGTGCGTGCGAGGTGCCAGTCGGGCGATTCCCCGATGCAATGCTTCCGCGATGACGGTCGATGTTAATGGGCAGAAAATTACGGTACCGATATATCACGTTTGTGCAATCGTCACCCAGGTGTTCCTCGCTGGCCTGACATTGAGTCTTGACACGCCGTCACGTTTCCATGAGCGTTATCGGCGATTATCGCAAGTCCTTCGGCGCGCCCGTGAAACGTCCTTATCAATGTTCGTCGCGATAGATTCTCCTGAATTAATATCGTCGTTTGTCCTCATTCGAATCAATCAAATAACGTTCAGGATTATCACCGCAGCTTCTCATCAATTGAAAGTATTTCTCTTTCAAAGGAAATGTGACGAAGTTGAAGATTAGATATAAAGAAGTTTTTAACGAAGAATTTGAAAAAAACTCTTCCTAATCTCTATCTAATCTTGCAACTAGAGTAGTCTTATTTCTTGAATACTAGCCTTAACATTCAAGTGTGGTCTTGTTCCTCGAATGTTTCCGCGAACTTCTTTCATAAGACTCTCAATTTACGTAAAAATAGAAATATTAATATGATAATTAATAGAGGAAAAAGTGCTAATGTGAATCTTACTTAAAATTCTGAAATGTTTTTAATTTGTTCTTAACTAAATAATAAAGTCATGAAACAATTGTCACGGCCACTTTTTGTTGACAATTGTTGACAATGTTTATTTATTACAAGATATTGTTCTTTAGTATGATTTTTAATGTCAAGTTTAATGCGGTTTAAAGTTCGTAAGTAAAGAATTTATAATTTAAATTAATTTTTAAGGTACTACAGTAAATTTATTCAATATTATCGCTGGGATTTAATTTTAAATGTAAATCTTGTTAACGTTTCTATATTTTTTAACAAGTAAATAATATGCGTCCCAAGATTTTTAACGAAAAATATTTTCAGGAAGTTGTTTTCCTTTATAAATCTTTGATTATTATTTTAAGATGATTTTAAGATGATTTTAAGAAATATCCTTAGAGGGGAGTATTTGGACTTTATAAGAAGTCTAAACCTGAAAAAAATTAAATAATCACATGAACATCCTTTTTCATTTAAACAAGTTTTCCCATTTTGTAAATTGTCATAATCAAGTGCTTAATTAAGTTTTGTATTAAATTTCGATTAATAAATTTAATTTGCAATTTCATTAATTAGGTTAGAATATAATTAAAAAATAGAAAATTACATAAAAAAGAAAATGGGAGCACATTACCATTTTGTTTCTAATCATTGTAATATAAAAATTTATAGCAAATTAAATATTTTTGAAACGTTTAATTTGATTACTGTGTATCGAAATTCGATGATGACTAATTTTTATTCTAATATTTAAAAAATCAATATCTCAGCGAACAGGACTCTTATTAGATCCTATCGAGCCTTTGAATTCCATGGTGATCAAAGCGATCTAGTGCGACATATATCGTTCTCATTCCGGGACAGACAAGTTGCTTCATCGCTCTGGGAAAGTTCCGGCAGCCAACTGGAAAAGCACGAGTTCCAAATTGGGAATCCATTTCTAGCTGGTCTATCCGCTCCGATGAGCCGAGTATCGCGAGAGGCTTGAGACGCTTATGGGGAATGCAAAGTAATACGTGTCAAGTCTAACGAGGCGCGTCGCGGAATGCAGACAGGAGGCGAAGGAAAACATGGTGCAACGTGGGAAAAATTAAGGCCGAATCGAAATATAGTAAAGATTAGAGCTTAATACGTGTTCTCCAAGATAACTGTCTTCTATTGTTCAAAACCTTGTCAAGAGGCAGATATCTTCAGATAAAAACAAAGAAATAACAATTACAGAAAGATACACGATATCATTATTTTTTTTCTGATTACTTTTATTATACAATTAAGAACACCGCACGTCTTATACCTAATTAATTATATAATGATGCAGTTTCCAAATTAAGCATCAAGTGTTGCGAAAATTAAATATAATCTTATATCTTGAACAGTTCGTAGATTTTCTTTCATAATGTTGTACGAAAAACTAATTCGTATCTATAATGCAAAGATCACATGTATAAAATTCTAAACATATTTAATTGGTTATTATTAATTTATTAATAATAATTTAATTGTTAAAACATAAATTACAAACAATTCTTTAATGCTCCTATATCTTTCAAACAAATTAATAAATAGTATCCAGGTCAACAATTAAACGAGCTATAATTAGATATGTGTGTGTGTGATAAAATAAAATTTATTATTTCACAATATAATTTTTCACCGACACATTTCGATTATACTTAGTCCTCATCAGTCGCAGAAATATAATTACCCCATATAACAAAAATTAAAACAACATATTTAAAGGATTATCTCAACTTCGATTTTCATAAACGCATCCATATTTAGTCAATTTGTCAAAAGCAAGTAATAATGAGTCATAATCAATTCGTCGGTTAACAGCGAGAAAGGGCAGTCAGTATGAATAAAAGAAAGTTTCCAGTAAAATTACAGAAGTAGCTTGAAACCAAAATTCCACGTAAGAACGATGACAATAACATTCTAGTTATTAACGAAGTAATTTCTAAAAAGAGAAAGTATTATGTACTTCCATTTATCCGTAAGGTCACACAGTCCGCCACACGCATGATTAGCAAATCAATATATAGCATATAGATTACAGATGCATTAACAAATTTATAAAAGCTCATAAAGATAAAAAAGGTTATTCTGACATATTATAATAATGCAGTTTATAAAATTCAATGTAACAATTGTGATGTTTCTTATGTAAGGCAGACAAAGAGAAAATTCAATACGAGAATAATGAGCATTTTAATAATATAAGGGTTGACTCATCTAGACATTCCATGATAAGAATATTGTATATTGAAATACAATCATAGTTTTAGTTGGAAAAATAATGGATATCGAATCAAATTTCAATAAAAGACTCATTTCTGAAACATTAAAGAACAGTTAAATGATATAAATTTGAAAAAGGTCGAATCTCTAGATGACGTATATGTTTATCTGTTAACTTTAATCTCGAATAATAACAAAAACGACAGCGCTTAGTTCTTTGTTCTCTTGATATTCTGACATATCAGTCGTGTGTAAACTCTCTTGCAATCAAGATCTTGTATCATGTAAATAGGATCCGACTCTAAGTTTTTTACTTCGCAATCGCAATAGACAGCTGCTAATTCTATTAAAATATATTATGTGTACTTGCCTCATGAATATTGTATTGCATAATATAAAAAAATTTACTCTCTATTCTACTATAATAATTATGTATAACTCTTTAATTTGTTAATTGACTTTACATTTAACTAAAAGCAAGTTCATTTATATTCTAATTGGTAGTTTGATACAAATTATATATATATTTATACAAAAATTTATAAATTTCATTGTTTTTATCTATATAATTTTAATTGTTAAGATTTGTTTAATTTTCAATCTGCAATGATTTTATATCTTTATTATTATTATTATTCTATTTAATTATCTACCAATAGTATTAAGGACGCACGTACAATCATTTTATATAATTTGATATCAATCTATATCTATAATTTTACTAAAAATTTTCTGTTACTCACAATATCCTTTCTCGCTGTTAATCAACGATTAGACTTATACTATATTTTATTATTCGACAAATTGATTAAATATAATATGATTGCATTTATACTGACTATTGAAAATCGAAGTTGAGATGATCCTTTAAATATGTTAATTTAATTTTTGTTATATAAGATAATTATATTTCTGCGACTGATGAGAACTAAGTATAGTCGAAACATATCGATGGAATTGTATATTGTGAAATAATAAATTTTGCTTTGCCACACATCAAATTATAGCTCGTTTAATTGTTGATCTGGATACTATTTATTAATTTAATTATTATTAATTTATACACTATAAATTATTATGACAATGATAATCTGTGTAAAACTGATATCTAAGTAATTTTTTCGAAAATGCCATAACGGGAGAATGTTTTTTTAATTTTGATATGTACACATGATATAATAAAATAGCATAGTAAAAAGAATTCAGGAAACGACAGACTGAAACTTGGTCGCGTGTTACAGTTTCAAAGAGAAACCGCGACGATCGCGCGTGCCACCATATCGGCGTACTTTCGCAATTCTGACGTGCGAAAATCGCGAGCAGGGGGAAGGAATACGAGTTGTGCGGAAAGGAAAAGAGATTCCTCTCGTTCCATATCGTGAATTCAGAATGGACATCCGCCTTTCTCACGGCGAGACGTGAGAAGATTGGCCCGAGCGTCAAGTTATAAACTAGTGCGCGTACAGAGCTTCCCGCGCATCTCTATCGTATCCTTCAATTGGAGCAATCGTCTTTATCCGTGTACGGATCTACCCACACTTCGAATCCAAGTCAATTTCTCGCAGAGAATTGATAACTAGAAATTGTCGCAGTGAGAACAAATCGAGTGGGATGACGGATCAGGAGGAATGGCCTTTATAGCTGCTCCGATAGGAAATTTAGCCTCGATCCGAGTATTAGGTCCACTTAAAGTGATTAGCAACGTTTTTCACGTCCGAAGAAGGCCAGGAGATACGATGATTGTGACAATTATCCGATGACTCAAGCCCCTCATTGAAAATCGCGCGACTGACTCAATTTAAGGATCGGAGGTTTTGCTCCATTTGGATCGATACATTTCGAACTGATTATTTAATCGATATTATTACGATTTCGATATATTTATATTTATCCTTTTCAAAAATTAATATATTTATTTAAAAGAAATTTGCATTAAAAGTGTATATATATATATATAATAAAATAAAATGTATTTTAAATTGAAATTGTTTAGAATAGACAAAAATTAATATAACTATAATAAGTATAATTAATATTTATTATATTAGTATTATATATATAAATATTTAAAATAGAGGAAAGGAGAAGATTAAAAGAGGGAGAGGCGGGGGGATTGTAGTTATAGAATAAGAGGGATGATATAAAATTATACTAGTAATATATAACTAACATAATCGGATGTATACGCACATTTTTTAATCAAAAGTTCAGTTGCATAATTTGAAAAATAAATTCAAGGATTCCAAGATTGAAATTACAAAATTAATATCGCTATACTTCTTAAAATTATGTAAAGAGTATACATATATAAAACTGTCCGTGTTATCTGCAAAAACTGAAATGCCGCTTTTATGGTAATGCATGATAAACATTAACGACCAATGGCCACGTCATAACGTCTAAGCAGACTAAAGCAATTTTTACAATAGCTCTCAGAATGCATTGCAAATTATACAAGATATCGTGGTATTTCATAATTTCTTATCTATTTCATAATCGTCTCCTTTCCTCTACAACTTTGTACACCACACGTGTCATGAATTTCAAATATTAATTTTATTCTTATTAAACCATACTTCAAGTTTTCATATTTTATACTCTTTTTACATTAAAGAAGAACTGTGATCGAAACATATGCGATTCTTATGTTAATATTTTACTAATAAATATTTAAACATTATGTAATGATATTCGCGTTGACTCTTGTTGACTATTATATTCTTCTTTTAATTTATTTTGATTTATTTACAGAGTTTTGTTTATATTAAAATCATATTTTACTTAAAGATGTCAGATTTGAAAAATATCATACGTGACGGCTCTATTAGAAGCGCTAAACGTTTAAGTGACTAATTAAAGAACTATCTTAAAATGTTGACTGCTTGTCAGTTGGAATCACTATTGAACACATAAATTGATTGTTTATACAAATGTTTGATCGCCAGCAGTTCTCGTCAGCATTCCACGAAGTCTGATCGTTTATTTTATTGTAACACCTGTGGCACACTTTTGTTTGAGGTTGCGATCTACGAAAGGAAACGAGACACATTTCGAAGTATTCTCGAGATATAATAAAGCATTCGCAATTGAAGATATTAATTATTCTTTATTAGAGAGAAAAATAATTAAATTTTTTGTGTCATAAATAAAAAAAAAATCAAAGGATAAATTTTATTTTTGTTTTAAATGAAATTTTTAAAATCAAATTACACGAAAGAATAGCAACATATCGAAGACGATTTAAATAATTTTTGCAAATTCATTAATTTCTTTATTATTTCAAGAATAAGAATAGAGATAAAATTGTTTGTAGGTTAATACTTAGAAAAAATAAAAAAATTAAATGTATAGTTTATAAACAAAACAACTTGCAGTAATCGTTTACATATTTGCGAGTGTTATACAATACATCACGTACATAGCGATTATGAAACAGAATTTACCGGCGCCAATTTTTCTGCCATGATTTCTGTAGATTAACGGCGCATCTGGCTTTATCCGGATTAAACTTTTACTCCTGAGAGGCGGCGTCGAGGCTTGACCGACTTGAAACTACTAACTGTTTTGACGAGTTTAACCTTGACTTCAATATATCGCTTCCGTCAGCGATTCTCGAAGAAAAACAGCTTAGCAATCGCGATAGCTTCGTTCTGTCTCACGACATGCCCCTTTAACCTCTCGCCGTTTATTTCGACTTTTTACCTTCTACTCTCATTCTATTCTCAGGCCGTATTTAATTTTTTCTTCTGCGAAAAAATGGAAGCACGCAAGAAACAACAATAAGTTACAGTTTGGCAAAAATGTACACATAAATTAAACAAAGATTTTATAATTATATTATAAAATCACATAATTATATTTATATAATTATATTATTTAGGTTAATAAAAATATATGAGAATCATAATATTATATTATAATAATTACTTTATAATATTATAAATTGTAATTGTATTATAAATAATTGTATATATATTACGACGTAGATAATTTACGTAACTTTTGAGAAAAATATAAAATGAATTTTTTTAAGCATTAAAATTCACAACAAATGAAATAAAATTTTGTTTAAGATTTTTAAGAATTTTGTTAAAGATGTATCTAATATATAATTTTCGTACAAAAATAAAATATTATATATAAAAAAATTAATAAGGTTAGTATTTATGTCTAATAATTTTGTAATTTAAATGAAAATTTTCTCGTTTCGTCTCAATTATTTTTTAAAAACATGTCTTTATTATTGAATAT
>Ga0157363_1001003_pt1 | contig 22717 bp, 17 predicted proteins | sample AttsexASBM1_FD_111477 | JGI IMG/M metagenome (GOLD analysis project Ga0157363, IMG submission 111477) | Fungus gardens microbial communities from leaf cutter ant in Ribeirão Preto, State of São Paulo, Brazil - Atta sexdens ASBM1 | ecosystem: Host-associated > Fungi > Mycelium > Unclassified ... | reverse complement strand
TATGTTTTTTGTGTGTGTGTGTGTGTGTGTGTGTGTGTGTGTGTGTGTGTGTGTGTGTGTGTGTGTGTGTGTGTGTGTGTGTGTGTGTGTTTATACTTGTTTATACACACTCTCCTACTGTATTTAGTTTATATTTTTGTCACAAGGTTTTGTTTATAACCGAAGAGAAAAAAACCTCTTTATAAGGTAGAACCAATATGACCAACAAGAATAGGATCTATTGAAAGTACATATCGATTGTAACGTTTCTTTGACACTTTTATTATTCCAGATCGTGGATTCTAATTCACCTGCTAAACATCATGGAAATAAGTAGATGAGTTCATTGTTTAGAAAATAGTACTTTGTGCATTCTTATGTGTCAATATGTTAATAAACTTATTTTCTTATAAAAGTAATATTATTTTATTTTCCATTTTATAATATTTTTTTTTTTACGAAAAAGGAGGAAACATACTTAGATCATATTAAGTACATATGTATCCAGTATATGCGGAATACTACTTTTTTTAAAATTTTTATTGCACTTATATAAATATTTGGAAATGTCTCATATATCTTATTAACTTTATGTTTCAAAAATGTATTCTCTTTTGAATATAATATAATTTTTAATTTAATTTTTAATAGTTTTTAATTTAGTTTTTAACTTAGCAAAAAATTAGAAAAAATCGCATAGCTAAGTAGGGACATAGTAGAGTCTAAGTTACTTTATCATTATACATAATTTAAATTGGCAAGTAATTTAATAATATATTAATGGGAGTATCTATATAACTAATATAATTATAATTAATATATATATTTATAACTTTATAAATAATAGGAATATTTTACAACATTGTAAAAAATTCATTTAAAAAAAAAAATTTATTTATTTGTTAATGCAGCGCCGACTTATCATATGGTATCAATAAAACTCGTTCATCAATTAATAATCTTTTAAAAAAAAATGAGATATAATAATAAAATTAAAATATTCAATAGCTTCACTTTAAGAAAATTGTAATTCCAGATATTTCAACAATTTATATTTCAATTGATGTAATAAAAAAATATTATGGTAATATATTTTTCGAAGTACAACAGTTTTCGTAGCCGAGATTAGTAAGCACTTCATAAGTGAAATTTCTAAAGCATAATTGGACAACAAGATCCTATTATACATTTAAACTGAACGGGCAAGTGGCAGTGGACCCGGCAGAAATAGATGCGACCCTGGTCAGCAGTGCCCGTCTACTCCTGGTTGAATGTCCGTTCCGCCTCGTTTGTCCCAAGTATTCTGCGACGAGGCATCAAAGAAAAATGTATAGACAGCCGAGAGAGAGGGAAAAAAGGAGAGGAGAGGGGAGGGAGGGAGGGAAGGAGGGAGGGAGGGAGAGAGAGAGAGACAGAGAAAAAGAGAAGGCACCTCGAGGCACTTCGCCGCGCGGCCTGCCTGCTTCTTGCTAGTGAATCGGCGAAATGGTCTGTTGCGCGCCATCCGTCTGTCCGTCCACGTCAATGGAATTATCCAAGAGACCAGTTAAAAACCCGTTTTTCAGAGAGCGACTTAAATGTCAGATCCAGATCTACCGCAACCTAGAGTCGAAGATTGATAACGCGTGCATTTAAATGCTAACCATCGATGCTCTTATCAGAAACAGGTGAAATTTATAGGAAGATGAACTTATCGATCAAAGTATGGATCTTACTTAGGAAGAATGTTGATTGGATTCCTCTTCTTTGATCGTTTCGAAGCACGAGGTCGAAAATCAACTGAAAATTGGACTTTGTTTCAGTTAAATGTCGATTTTCTCGAAGAATGAAATCAGAGAGTAGAAATTTATAACGGGGCAGGAATTCCATTTGATATAATCCTGATCATTTTATGTTCGCGACGTAAATCTGAAAATTATCTTCCACAAAGATTCTTGCTGGAATGACATGAGTCACCGAGAAGCTACCATCAAGAGGAGACGAGACTGATCCGCGGAATTCAAGGCTGGGATATGTAAAAGTCAATCTCGAGAGGGACGGGATTTAATGGACTCGCACACTCGCTCGTTCGTTTATGTTTAGCATGGATTTCGCGAGTTGATAGCTGCATTTTGCATTATGTATAACTGATCTCACTATACGCCTATGCGAGATTAGAACGTGTACGATAGATTCGTGGTAGTATCCAGCGTATGTCATGTCGTCTACGTTAGTGTCATCCTCATATTCCCGAAATTACCTCCCGTATCGTCAGCAGGTTCAAAAGCTCTCTCATTAGCAAAGTAATCTCTCCCGCTACCGTTTTCCGCCGAATAAATTTTGCCGCCTCCGGAAGATGTTTATTTAAAGTTCCAAACGTACCGTTTCCGCACGGCTGATCAAAGCATGAGATAATTAAGTGTTAAGAGATTACTTGTGATCGCGAGGAATTGTGGTTGCATTTTTGATTCATTGTCCCGAATCTCTTAATCTGAAATCACCGGACGCAATAATCGCAGACGTATTTCCAGGTATAATGAGGTATGAAAATTTACTTGCATCTTGCAAAGTAATCCGCGAGACACAAGCTTAAGTGTTGCTGGCGCATTGATACTTTTTTGAAAAAGTTATCATTGATAACTTATTAATGATATATAGCGAGAAAAAATTTTCCTTTACAAGGAAGACATAAAAGGACAGACTCTAATCTTAATAATATACAATATTACAATTTTATTTTAAATAATTACAATTTTATAATTATTTTCAAAACTCATATGTTTAAAATTACTTTCAAAAAATATTATTGTGGATAAATAAAGATAATTTTATTATAAAACTTGTATATAATATTTTTTTGATATCTTGAGTAGTTTTAGAGATAGATAACAAAAGAAGTAAAAAACCGGTTCGCTAGTAAGGAGTGATTTCATTTTATATATAAAACGGTTTTTTCGTTACTAATTATTCTTTAAATAATCATTTATTTACGTAATCTATACAAAGTTTCATTAAAATCATAATTTGACACTTTGCGTGATTCTCTCGTTAATTTCCTTGATTTTGAATTATACAGAAAGCTCAAAAAAGACACTGTGAACATTTCTTCGCCGCGAATTTTAAAATTCTTCTTAATTCACTCGCAGACGGTTTCAAGGTCGCCGATATGCATCTATCCCGCGAGTTTGCGAGTTTGAGATATCGGCACGGACAGATTCACTCAGCGCTTCTTCTCGTTTGCTCGTGGAGATGCTTTAGACCTCTTTATTCCGCAGACAAGGACGGACAAGAGAGACGGACGGGAGAGACGTGTCCCCGCGGTGTATTCGGGACCAGGACATGCCGATTCTGCGTTCACATTTTCGTGCCCGTTCCAGGGTGTTCCCGGCCGGCTATGGGTTCAATGACCACACCGCTCCATCTCCTCCACCTTCGCAGACCGCGTATCTCCGGCAGCAGAGAGGACACTTCTATCCACCCCCTCCGTCCGCCTACAGCACTCTGCGGCCTCACCCCGCTCTTCTTCTGCACCCTCCCTCTCCACTTCGCTGCTGATTACTTTGGAAGGGTGGAATGCATTCATTACGCGTTCGTTCAGTTTGCAGACTTTCGGGATCGAGCGTGTAGGAAAAGGATAGAACGCGAGAGGGAGAGGAAGGGGAGGGAGGGATAGGGAGAGAATGGAGAATCGGAAGAGGGGAGGAAATTTGAGGATGGAAATTCGAGAAAGAGGAAAACAGTGATCGTCGGGCGGTGGGAGAAAGGAAGATGGATCGGTGTGACGAGAGGGAAGAAGGGAACGAGAGGAAGAGAGGGAGGAACGTCCCAGTCGCGGGCAGGATCGGCACAACGAAAGGCGCAGAACGAACGAGGATGCGAATCATGAAAAAAACGCGAACGATGAAATTGGATGCTGTTGAGAGGAGTTCGTTGGCCCCACGATCGAAGCATCACTGACGAGGAGATTTACGATTCATCAGCAATATTTATCTTTCGTGCCATTCAGTGGGATAACGATGGCACGAATCATGATGTTTCGCAAAACGATAATGGGATTTCAACTTAATTTAGGAACGATTCACAATTACATGCATCTTTACTCGAAGATGGATAAAGCAATTATGTTGGTGGAACTAAAAAATAGTATCTTGATAAATGTCGATGAGCTCGGAATTATAGTTTGGAATTTTACAGCTTAACCTATCTTTAACTATCTTTCAAGTATCCAAACAGATCAATATCAATATTAAGTTTCAATTAAAAAGAAGCTGTTTGTTCATCTTAAGTTATAATGAAGGAGAAAAAAAGAATCTTCTTCCTTTTTTCTTATTTATCTATAAGTATTCGATAAATGTAGTAATTTTTCTCTTTTAGATATTTCTGCTGCATTAGCTGTTCTGCTGTAATCTACTTTTAATTTTAATATGAAAAGCGAAAGTGATTACTTCGATTAGACAAGATACATTCATTTCGCATCTTAGATTGTTAAATCAGTTTAATTCTTTCTTTCCTCTCTATATTGTCATTTCTTTCTCTGGACCAAAGAACGATCAGATCTTCGAGAAGGATTGTGGCAACCTTGAGACAAAAACGAAATATCGCGTCAATGGGAGGATAATATCGACAACGAGATGGTGCGTATCCGCCTTTTCCTCTTTGACGAAGGCGAGAGATACTGCACGCCACGCCGACCCTGCCCAGTGTTACCGCCGCAGTAACCCCTCACCAATTCCCTTCCTCCCTTCTCACCCTTTCGTTGCCCTCCCCTGCCGTATGACTGGCGTATACCCTTCGTCCCTAGGTGTAGGGGAAAGGGCGTCGGTGACCCTGCCAATCCTACGTAGGGATAGTGGAGCGAGGTCATGAGAGGTCATACGATTCCGAGCCCTTCAGGCGCCCTGCGTTGAGCGGGGGAGACGAATCGACGGCGACAAGAGAAGGGCAAAGAGTGCAGTGGTGGTGGTGATAGTGGCGGCGGCGGCGGCGGAGGCGGCGATGGCGTTGGTGACGGTGGTGGCGGCGGCGGCGGAGGCGGTGATGGTGGTGGTATAGGGCAGGTACAGGGAGCCTGTACTATAGAGATCAAGGTGTGCGGAGGAGCGGTTGCCCAGAAGAGGAGGACGCGCAGCGTGCGTGAAACAGGAAGTACGGGTGTACGCGTAAACTTGTATGCGTGTCTGCACGCACATACGCGACGTCGATATCGGTAGTGGTGCGGTGGGAGTCGATCGATGCGGCGAGACGCCGGGCGTCGCACTTTCCACGCACACACAAACACACAGTCTACTTCGCTCTCGGCAGTAGTAGTGGTGATCGATGGTGGACCTAATGCTACACAGTCACTATCACCATCACTACACATCGGCCCCGTTATCAAAAACACTGACAGTGTCCATAATATCGAGGAAGCGGTATATCGATATTACTCTCATGATCATAGACATTGGTTCGATTTGAACGTTCACGAGTTACTTCATTCTATTCATCTTTCTTCCATACATAAGAACGAAGCTTTAGAGTGTAAGTGTCTAAATCAAATGCAATCAATCGATTACGATTTACGATACGATTTACGATACGAAATTAGGAACCGTGTAAAAATGTGACATTTTTTAAAAAATATTGTAGACATAATATTTACACATAAGAATGTAGAATTATTAATATCAAAATTGTGTGGTCATTAATCAATTGACGAATGTTGAAAATAATTCAATAACAATGAAAAGTAGGGAATAATGAATATTGTGAGAATAATACCATAGAGAGATAAAAAATAAATCAAAATAACGAAGAAATATTCAAATGAACTTAGATATGCTAAAATTTTTTTAACAAAATCATTTATACAGGGTGTTCTAAAATGATTGCCCAAATATTTCGTGTATTGGTAGAGCAGACTAAACTGATTGTGAGTCGAAAAGTCCTGTGAGCCTTTTGCAATTTTCGCAATAGTTAATAAAATATTAATTACTAAATATCGCCGAATATTGGTTGTCAATAATTTTTTACTCAAGTACCATCAATTTTTACAGGAAAGCACCAAGTGACAAAAATTGTTTATTTTCTTCTCATGGAACTTTAAGAATTTTTAAAAATTTTTTATCAACTTTTTAGTACTACATTTTCTTATTGACAACTATTTTTACCACAGCGATTTTTAGTACTTAATATCTTGGTAACTATTTTAAGAATTGCAAAATGATGAAAGACTTTTCGATTTAGTTTAGTCTATCAGCACATGAAATATGTGGCAGTCATTCTGAGACATCCTGTATACAAATGAATTTAAATATACTTTTACTTAAAGCAATTTTGGATTTTTATTGTAATTTAATGGTTAAGCTTCGTCTTGTAGAGGGACTTTTTCTGTAAGAAAATATTACCGGATCTATTTGAAAGCGACTTGATATCTCGCGAGTTTCTAACGCCCGCCTTGTACAGTCGAAATACAGCCGGTGGCGGAGTCGATGGCACCGACACTGGATGCGGAAGGGAGAGGGAAGAGAGAGAGAGACAGAGAGACAGAAAGAGAGAGAACGAGAGAGAGAGAAAGAGAGAGAGGATGCTGTCTCGCTCGCGGAAAAGTCGGCGGGGTTGTGAAATCAGCCCTTCCTTCCTCTCATCTCACCCCCGTCGACCAACCGACACACCACGGCAGCACAGTACGTCGACCCTCGACCAACCAACCAACCAACTCTCGACACACCCCTCTTTCCCCTCATACTACTATCGGTGTAGTAGCGCCGCGATGCCCGCTCCCGACGCCACCGACACTCGCTCGGCATCAATGAAAATGACGTCACGGCAAAAAGCCCCGCGTTTAATTATCAAAGCTATGCGCCTCGCGCCGCGCACATGCGTGTGCGTGCATGCATGCATGCATGCATGCATGCGTGCGTGTCGACGGCGACACGGCGACGACGACCATCGACGAGGAATCGCCGTGCAGTCGAGTTCGTCATAGAATTGGCACGTAAAGCGAACGACAGGGAAAGAAAGCGATGCGATCGCGCATTCCGCGACGCATTTAAGCATCAAGCATGCTCGCGCGCTCAGTGACAATACCGATCGCAATTTATGATGAGAGTACATTTTCACGGACCATTCGTTGATCGACAAAAAGAATCACACGATCAAAATAGATGATACTTAATATTCGTCAATTTTGATTATGGAATTCGTTTGTTGTTGAAAGCTCGAGCGATTTGTGAAAATTTTAATGGAAGTCTTAAAAGATGAAAAGATGAAAAAAGATAAGAGACGCTTTAAATTCACAGCGAATTTATAAACATAGTCTACACCAGCTCGCTAGAATACATAATTTATCAATAACAGCGATGATTTCAATCAAATAATTATACTGATTATACTGATTCATAGCAAAAATTCGAAACACAATTCTTCATCGTCGTCGCAAGATGTCCGTATAACATATTTTGTGATACAACTGGCTTTCATCTCCAATTAAATGAATCGTTAGAAAGATTGCATCATGTAGGACAATACTTAAAATAATTGTTAACACATTCGAAAGTGAATGTAATGTCAGAAATGGCTAAGTTATAAGGAAATAAAGAGAAGATAGGATATCGCAGTATATACAAATAATCGGGATAATTATAAGAGTAATGGATTACTCGTGATGTAGCATGCTAAGTGTTAAAATTAAAAATGAAAGGTTCGAGTTCAAATCTTAGTAGGTTCTATGAATTTTTCGTCTGTCCCAATTATTTCCCGTTAATATCTTAAATTCCACGCAATAAGTAAAAACAATACTAGAATAGATTAGCCTTACAATGTATTGCATTAATTACAATATCAGTTTATATTGATATATCAATTGATTTGAGCGAGATACTATTGTATCTCCTGATATACTTACTAAAGTCAATGAGCAGCCGGCCATAGCCTTGTCTCTGGTAAGGCGGTAGCGTTAAAATACAGGACACGTTGTAATTCAAGAAAGAATTCTTCTCCTGGAACACATAGACGTTAAAGTCTCGATTAGAGAATGCATGGGAGAGTGTTGTTAAAAGTACATCGTCGCTGGTTTATCATCTCCAAGATTTTTACAAATTAATGATTTATATTACTACGTGGAATATAGTCATTATTACTACAGATTATCTGAATTTTTATCAACGTATGATTCTACTTCGTGGTCTACATTAGAAGAAGTAAAGTTATAAATGCATTCAATATTAAAGGCATGATCGATATTCCGCTCATGAGCACGTTAAACGCGTTCTCTACAAAAGTGTAAAACGAAAATATATCGCAACAAGAAAGGAAGATAAGCATATTCATAACAGTATATTTAGAATAAAATCTATTATGACTACTTGTACGACATGATCTTTCCGGAGGAGTTCTTTTTGTCCGTCACGATATAACTCGAAAAATTAATTAAAGATTATCGAGAGCCCTTCCGGAAGTTTCTCCCAAGAATACCAGCATCAATTTTTCAGTGTCATCCTATAATGGATTCGCGGAACTCGCGAGGACCTCATCGTGGAAGAGTCATGCGCCTCTGAAAGAGAAAGAACCGCCGCAATTCCATCAAAAGAGTTACCTTCAAAAACAGAGCACATACTCGGGTACTGAATAAAACACAAGGTCTTGTATTTTTCACGCGACGTAATCGTATGCAACATCAGTATTTTTTATTAGACAAAATCTCTTTCCAAAATGCCTGGTATATCTATCTTAGATCGTTCATTATGGAAACAATGGTAAATCGGACTTCTTGAAATTCCGCTAAAACAGGCAAGGAGATACTGTAACGATGGCCTAACTTGATTGATGTCGATAATACAGACTTTTTCATTCCAAACTTAGTTTCTTATATTACTATTCTGTCTCATTCAAATGCGTGCAACTGTTTCTAACATACAGAAAAACTATTCTCATTTTAAGAATATCTTCGTTTTCAATATATAAAACTCGAAATAAGATTATATAGCGTTAAATCGATATAATTAGCTTATATAAAAAAATTTGATTTAATTATATCAAGAAAAATATATTCAATAACAATTTTCTTGATTTCAAAGAAAATAATCGGATAGAAAATTACTTCAAATCGAGAATTATGTTTTTAATTGATTTTAAATTATTTTTATTTGACAATATCTTCCTCTTAGAAAAAGCTGTTTATATTATTGAATTGTTTGATTTAAAAAATTTCATAATAATTTCTTAATCTTATTTCGAAAACGATTCATGTTCACGAATCTTACTGTATTATATCACGATTAGTAGCAACAAGAAAACGGTGCTACGTGATCTCGTATGAAAGTGATCCATTCGATTATTCCGATTCTCCATACACAAAGACAGTTTTCGAGCAAGCATTTCATCGAATCTCTAAATCCAGACATTTAAAGTGTCGTCCTGGCCATGCCTTACAATTGAATTGGAACAGAAATTCCGTGAATGTAAAAGAAATGAACTGACATTGATTATTGATTATAAATGATATTAAGTTATAAATGATATTTTGTTCTGACACTGTAATATATTTCAAGTAACTTCATCAATGTCTGAAAACATTCATAATCTTAAAAGAAGTTTAATGTATATTTAACACCACATAAAGTTAGAGTAAAAATAACAGTTTCATCTTCTTGATATGACATGTTAAATGTCGAAAGAAAATACTGTTAAAATAATCGTAGAGCTTTTTAGATAACTATTATAACATTAACAAATTATTATAACATTAATATAAGAATATAATATTATTAAATTCAAGATTATCAAATTCTTAAAGCAACAATGATTGCGTTGAATAGAATATAATCGTTTTAACTTGAGAATAATTTTTATTTCTGTGCATATTGCAGCACGATCTAGCAAGATCAAGCAAGCATTCTAAATATTTGCTAAGCATATACACACGTAAATTACGTTTAACTTAAAATTTTTATTTTTTTCTAAGCTTTCAATCTTAGTTCTCAAACTCAATATTATTCATTTAAGTAATCCGAGGTTTGCTGAATACTTGTGCTACTGATATGAATTATAAAACTTTTATATCATAAGCAAACTTTAATTTCAGATTACAGTTATACGAACCAAAAGCAAGTAAATTCTTTCATTTTTGTGCGATCTTCTTGTGAAATTAACACATTCGGACTTTTTACTTGTGCGTATTTTAATTCTGTAAAAAAAAAATTTTTGCAATCCGCAAAACCAGTTCAATTTTGGTTGTATTGTAATTTGTAATTGCGTGGTAATTGGTGTCGCTCCAGTGAAACTTTAAACTCACCTCGAAATCTTATTTATCGCACTTGCAAAATGAATGTCTGATGTACAAGGTGTCTCGCGTTTTCTAATAACCGATTTTTGTATTCCTCTTGGAATATCGATCGAGAAACTTTTTTTGCGTTTGCCATGCTTGTTGACATCGTCACTCCCGATTTCAAGTCATTTGTGTTGAAAAGAATTTTCTAGTCCTGTGGTGCCAAGAACCTTTAAAAGGATATTAGTAAATGATTCAGCTTCATTCATTTATTAATTTAGCATCGTTAAAGAAAATACACGAAGGATATGTCCTGTCACAAACGTATGAAAAATTGTCGCAAGAAGAGCAGAGAATGGTTGTCAGAGAACAGAATTTGATTATATATATAATCCAACAGACGTGATAAAATGCAATTTCTCTAAGGATATGTCTACGCAAGAGTCTCGTGTGTTTAATCAACGTATTCAATTTTGCAATGAATGTAAATAATTTATTAACATCGATAAAAATCGTTAATATATATCCGGTGTATTTTAATAATAAATGCTGAGAGATGCAATAGAATAATCATCTAACAGACATAAAAGAAAATTTCCCTCCATATCTCTCTCTCTCTCTCTCTCTCTCTCTCTCTCTCTCTCTCGTCGTGAAAGAAGAACTTAATCTCTCAGCCAAGACTACAAGTTATATCTCGGAGGCGGTAACTATCATTTTCCACGGAGTATGTAGAGAATATATATATATATATATGTAGAGAATGTATATGTAGAGAATATATATATATATATATATATATATCTCGTTGAGTGCAGGACAAAAGAAGATATTACAGAATCGCAGTTATTTCTCGAGAATGAATTCGGATAGGATCAACTGTTCAACGTGTGGTTTCCGCAAAATTAAGAGTCATCGCACACCTGGCGCGGCCTTCTTGCTTTCTCTTGTGCAAAGATTCGTGCAAAATCGCATAAGAGTGACCGCTCTCCCTTCGTGAAAGAAAAAGTTAACGGATCGACGATTAAGACTCTACTTTTTAATGCTTCGCGCACAGTGACGCAGCAACGCGACACGACTCTTTTTCCGACATGAGGCTGATCCGCTCGTTCGTTATCCCGCAGATCCTTAAATGCCTCGACACGCGAGAACGGATGATTTCGATGGTATTCGGACACCCGGTATTTCCGGCCGAGCGGCGGCCGTACTGTTGCTAACTGCCGAGGCAGCAACGGTCCGAAGGACACGACCTGCGATCAATGTGTGCGTGCACACGCCGGCCCACGTGTGCGTATCGGCGTGTTAACTCGGCGAAGTAGAAGACGAAGAAGAGAGGAACAAAATAGGGATAGACGTGCCGAGAGAGAGAGAGAGAGAGAGAGAAAGAGAGAGAGATACGCGTTCCACATGAAAAGAGGAAAGAGTGATAGGAAGGGGAACTTTGGGCCCTGAGAGAGCAACCGTCTCGAGGGGTCCGTCTGCGTCAGAAGGATAAGGGGGGAGACAAACCGCTGGGAACTAAAGAAAAAAAAATAGGGATAGCTTTTTTCAGAAAGTATATTTTGAAACAGGAATATCGCTATGATACAATGCTCGAAATATATCAACAATGCAATATCCAGTATCGGCAATTTATAATACCTGGAAAACATCAGGACAGTACCGGATTTAAAGAACGCAAATGGTAGAGAAAGTATAGTGATTTAGTGTAGGAGGGCGACTACTTGTCTCGACGGCCGGTCGTCCGAGTTAAGTGAGACAAATCAACGGGAATGGAAATGAGTCACCGAACGAGCCCAAGCCCGAATCGTCCTCGTCGTGTTTATTCATTCGTCATTCTTACGAGGAATGTAAAAATATTAAAAGATCCATCGATTTCAAACACATCAAAGATTCTTTCGTTGCAACGCGCAACGTCAAAGTTTAGAAATTCCTGTAAAGCGCGCGAAACACTGTTCTTCATCATTCTCGTTACAATTGAATCGAAAATTTTAATCGTAACGCCAGTTAGACCTGTTCTAGTTATCGTGATTGAATTTCAACAAGAAATAATATAAACAAAAATCTGATCATATGAATCTGATCAGAATTCTGGTTATCGTAATTGAATTTCTAATTATCTCGACTAGAACGTTTGATAGAATTCAACTATATAAGTATCTAATTTGTATCTTTCTGATTAAATTTACTAATTTCAATGAATACAACAAGAGTTTTTTTCAGTGTAATGAAGCTAAATAAGATCCATTGGGTTCTATTGTAGCGGATTAAGAAACGCTTCGTCTCGCGAAAAGCGCAGGGAGATCACAAAGAAGAAAGAGAACAGAAGAAGAAGAAACGAGAGAGGCAGAGAGGGAATCTGGGGCCCGCGACGTCCTTGGGCCCGGTAGTCTCCACGTTGCTCAGGGCCGTCTCGACGTCCCCACCGGCACCACGGAGGAGGCCACGTACTTTTCCTCCTCTTGTTCTATCTCTTTCTTTTCCCTCCCGTCGATCTCATTTCCTCGCCGGTTGCCCCTGCATGGTGTCGCGTAAAGACGACGGAGCACTTTGTCAGCTTGTTCCAAATCGATCGGCGATGACAAACGACGGAATTCGGATTAACGTGGAAGTCATATATTTTCCGGTGCTAAAAGATCCAAACTACAATATTACATCACTATTTCATGTTTGTACTCTAATTTGATTTTCATAATTACTCTACGTTATATTTCTTTACTTCCGATAAATCACATCAAAAAGCTTTCTTCTTCATCATTGTACTGGATTGCGCTAAAAATTTCTTTCTTGCTTTCGCCAAATTTCAATATTGTACCACTCAAAAATACTTGCCTACATTTTTTTATACGTATCTTTTTATGCGCTAAAATTCCGTTCTACTATATTTTCTTTACACATTTAAAATAAAAAATTTTGAGCCATCAAATATTATTATATTAAGTTTAACATCTAAAAAATTGAAATAGAAGATTGAAATTCACAATTCTATTCTCCATTTAATTAAGAAAGAACATAATGGACAAATATTTTCGATTGGTTATATACATATTTATTTTATTTTAAGTGTACACTAATTCAACTACAATTCAGAACAGATCTTTGGTTTAGATCGATCTCTCGTTGTTGCACTATAATGTTACAGGACTTACGGCCCCCGCAATTTATCGCTTACGGTGCGAACACTTATTCCATTTCGTTGCAATATGCACGTGTCAAGGACTATACCCTCGCAGAATTCTGACTCGTGCATCAATAATCACGGCACGGTCCTCGTAGGCCGTTCTGATAGAGGAAGAAAATGCAGTCCTCTCGGTCGAGGAGGCAAAGTACAGCTTCTTTCGCGGATATATAGTTCGCCGGAATCGATACTGGTATTTCTCTCTCTCTCTCTCTCTCTCTCTCTTCCTTCCTCCCTCTTTCCCTCTTCCTTCATCTCTGGAGCACGGCAAGATAGCGCATAGACTAACGATCGCGAGCTGCCACGGCCCGTCGCGCTTTATGTGCGAAAGAGGAATAAAACAGATCAATGATCGTAACAATATATGTACATACATACGTCTCTCAACGACCAACCACACCATCTGCGTCGTGGAAATAATCATACAGTATACACGCGTACAAGCATAAGTGCGCGAGCACGTATACGCGCCTTTCTGGATCTTTCGATTAGCTTAGCCAGTCTCCTAACAAGATCCAAATAGTTTCATCAAAGATCCACGACGCGCAAATTCGTGCTACGTAATCGAACCGCACAAACCGTCACTGCATGACGATTCAATTTCGAAATGGAGTAACAAAAAAAGGTGAGGTATAATATGAAAATCCGGAATGAAGGAAACATGAGTTTGTATGGAATGAAACAATTAATTTAACATGAAATCATAGTCTAAAAGTATAAAAAAAACGATACGAAATAATGACGAAATAGAAATAAAAATGAATTGGAACGAGACATAATGAAAAAATGCAGGATAATAGGTAACAGAAATCTGGTTTCGAATAATACGCGCGAGAAATCGTCACGGAATTTCAGAAATTTCAATTATTAAAAGAAGAAAAATTATCAATGGACTCCAACAGAAATGGCTTAAAAAGATAAATATATATAAAACATAAAATGTATATAATAAAATGTATAATATATGTATATAATAAAAATAATAATAAATTGATAAGTCGATTTAATACATTCAGTCTTCGCATGCTTATGTTATTTTCCCTAAAAATCTCTAGAAAAATCTGGTTAAAGACCAGATAACCATTGCAGAAATTGATCAATTTGCTATCTAATTTCATTCGAAATTCATTCGAAACAAGTAATTTATGTCAACTAAGAATAAGTGCCAATTAAGTAATTTACAGATAAATAAATATTATGTCTCCTTTCCTCAAAAATTTCTTTAAAAATCTTTTTAATGACGAAAAATTGACCAGTAATTGCGAGATGACCAGAAACTGATCAATTTGCGACTTAGTCATCGTCGAAACAAGCCTAAACTGTATGGAAATAATCGCGCGTAGTGCGAGAACGATGAGAGAGCCGTTGTGCCTCGGGAACGCGCGACGCATGTCGATGGTATTTCAACTAGGTTATATGCACCCGCACACAATTCACAGTTCTCGGAGTGAGATAGCGAGTGGGCGTTAAATTAATGGCGAGTGTTCTTTTTCGATCAATAAAGCGCGTAGACGGACGGCTCGTTATCGTCATTGAAGATTCCCGTGCCCGATTGATTTCTATGAACTCCCAACCTCAGAACGGATGCTCGAGACTCAAATTTAATTTGTCTCTTATAATTCTGTTATATGATGTCTGTCCCTGTTACGTGATCTGTGTTTTATCGTTGCTATTTTCCGCAGCATACTAATCGCTGGAGAGACTCGAAAAAATATTCTGGTTAAACCAACAAGAATTTTGTTCAGTTTCATTCGAGTATCATTTTTGATGGACGTTTTTGTTGATTTAATCAAAATCAAATTTTTTCTAGCGAAGGCATCGTGTTAATCGTGCTCGAGTCTAACTAGAAAAAAGTCTGATTTAATTGGAATTCTGGATTCAACCATAAAGGTACAAATCAAATACTTATCCTATACAATTAAATCTATCAAACAAACGTTTCTTATCGAAAGAAATTCAGTTATCATAATCAGAATACATTTCGTTTATATTTCTTGTTGATATAATGAGAACATGTTTCTCGCAATTAGTTACACCGACATTGCTCAGAGCTCTATAAATTTGAACGAATCATTTCCTTTTTCCGTCTACACGTATCATACCTACATATAACTATGCATGATTTACACTAAAAAAGACATCGGATTGGTCCGCGTGCAAAACGCTTGCAAATGATCCTCTCGGCTGACGTGACTCATCTTGGATGAATTCATTGCCTGAACGCTCGAGGAATGCAGAAAGAAGAGACGTTCGATGACGATGACGACGACAATGTGGCGTCGGTCGAAAAAGGCTTGCAATCGGTCAGTATCCTTTCCTGCGTGTCGTAAAGCGTGCACGGGCAAATAAACGGGCACGTGTAACGACAAGGAGGAAAAAAAGAAAAAACTGACCGAGAGAGAGAGAGAGAGAGAGAGAGAGAGAGAGAGAGAGAGAGAGACGAACTATTGGAACGTGAATCAGCAGCAAGCAAGGCGCATTTATCGTATATATACACACATATCTCCTTTGTCTCTCACATTGTCGCTCATAAACACATCGACGATGACGACGGCGATGACGACGTTGGCCATACGATGCGTAGGTGAACGAACGTCTGCGAGAGAAGAAGAGAGGAGAACGATCACGAGAAAGCGCGCACTCGTGCGGATAAGGCAAATCAAATAATTCTTCCAACCGCGGGCGGAGTTCGCTGTAACCATGTCTCTCTCTCTCTCTTCTCTCTCTAATAATTAATTTACAACCTCCTCTTTGAGAGGCCCTCCGATGTCCACCAACGAAAAATTAATCAGAATTCTAACTCTGTGTATCTGAGCGGAGAAGCAGTATAAAGTCTAATGTCTTAGTTCATAATCATCATATATTTATGATAAATAATATTTTCTATTTGTGTTAAAGTCGATCCATTCAAGTCTTTGTTAAAATTTTGTATTGAATTTTCCATATATTCAAATATTAATTTAACATAATATACTGTTATTCAAATATTTTATTAGTTAAGTTGTTATTCAAAGTCTCTTAATGTCCAAATAACACAATTTATGAGTAAAAGTGGAAAAATAATTAAAAATGTATTTTTAGACGTACATTCGGACATAAATAAATACGTGTCAGTTTAATATATTATAAACATTAAATTAACATTTTTCATTTAGCTCAGAGTTTAAAATATATTTTTTTACTCATAAATTGTATTGCTTTAAGACTAAGAAATGTTAAATATTAATTTAATACAGAATGTTCAAACAATACAAGCACATTATGTTGAATTAACTTGATATGTTAAAAACAACATAAAATTTTTAATAAAGATCAATTTTAACGTAAGTACAAAATATTTTTTACTGTACAAGTTTTTTACAAATCAAATTGATAAATTCTACAAAATTAAAATGTAAGTGAAAAGTTGATCAAGTTGCTTTTGTGGCACTAAAGAATTTGAAAAAATACACAAAACAATTTTGATTAATTTTTATATTTTTCAATAAAATAACGATCAATAATATTTTTCACTGTACGATAAAAAAAAATTATTATCTATGTTAGTTATACGTCCATCAAGATCATCCAGCAAATATTTTTACATCAAGTCACATAACGCAGTTTTTCCACGATGTTCCGCATCTCCTTTCTTTATCTTCGATCCGCGAACTTCTAGGATGCTTATCTCCGAAGAATATAAATAACGCATTTCTTACATTTCCTTCCCTCACTTTATATCTCACGCACAATAGCGCGCTATCGTATTGTTGCGGGAGATGTTTATGGAGCGTGTAAGTTGGTTGCGCGACGCGACTCGCACGATCAGAATTTTTGCGGTGCCACTTATTTATGGTGCCAGTTGTGCCGTCGTTCCGTCATTGGGCTTAGGAGACCGGTGGCGAAATCTGCTCAACAGAGCACAGACAGCATAAATTTCTACTTCGATAACTGGATATTTATGAGATGAATTCGCGTGCGTAAATGAAAATTAACTCTGTGTGTGAGTGTGTTTGTATGTGTGGAGCATCATTCTGATTTTTTGTCTCCAATCAAATTCTAATGGAGACTAATCTCTAAAATTCGTTATTTATAATCTTCTATAATAAGCACGCAATTTTTCAATTGATGTAAGACGGTTCCGTATTTTTTTTTTCCTGTTCTTGAAAGGTCGATACATGACCAAAAGTAGAACTTCGTAGCAGCCGATTGCTAATGAAATTAAACGTACTCGACCGAGCGGAACGACAGATAAAAAATTCATTGAATATTCTCTTGAAGGTTCGTAGCCTGTCATCGACACGGTCAAATTTTTGCCGCTGCAATTGCGAACATATTGGATTAATAAAACCTTTTTATAACAATATAGCGACTGTATGTGTTGCAGTTGAATACTTTTTACTTATCTTGATTTACGAAGAAATTTAATAAGAAAATTTACTTTACATCCATGATAAACCTAATTTTTCTTTTTTATTTTCTTCTCTTACAATTTTATTGATATTAATAAAAATATATATATTAATAAAAATTCTAACATGAATACGAATGTATTTTTGCGCACTGAGAGAAATGTTTGGTATAGCCATTTATTTTATCGATATGTGACTAACAAATACTTTTTCACTTAAAAGTTGCGTTTTAATGAAAAAATAAAAAAATATTTATTAGTCACATATCAACAAAATAAATGGTTATATTAAAACATTTCTCTCAGTGCAATTATCTACATGGAAAAAACGATTTTGCTATAATATCTAAAAATTTAACTAGATATAGATCCAAAAATAATGTTCATCATACTTGAGTTTTCTATATTATTATTTTGATAAGCCAACAAAATTCCTATACTACTATCACAAAATTTTACAATATAAATTTCACAATATATTATTCTCTTCCATTCGTTCTTTTTCTTCATTTTTTTCGTTTCTACCGCTGCGAAGTTCGTATCAACTCTTTAATCTTAATCACATATAATTCATCATTATTATTTTATTGTACTTTAAACGTCTCCATATGTTTTACATAAATTCTGTTTCTTTTAATTGTCTCTGCTTTGCTTTGTAATAATTCTGCGTTTACTTTCTTAATATGTTTCTTAATATATCTTATGTCTTCTTGCATTTATACTTAGCATTTATTCTTGTCTTCTACTTTCTTGACACTATCGAGTTATTTATTAAGCAAGATATAATTTCAGGAATTGTTTTCATTCCTCTGTAATTTGTAACTTGTAATTCGTTTCGTTTTTTTTTCTGGGAGGGTTAGTAGCAGCAGTTCTGCTGGTGCCTCACTATTTGTGTATACTCTGTAATTTCTCAATATACAATAAATAATAATAATCATTATTATTTTCAGATCTGTTACTTACATTTTTAGGTACTCCAGCAAAATCTATCTGTGTAGATTTATTTTCGTAATTATTTTCTCGAGAATAGAATGTTGTTAATCAGTTTTCCAATTTAATTTTCGTTATTTTTCGCATGTTAATCGTCAAATGTTTTTTTTCGTCAGAAAATGTTTACGCAGAGATGACAGAATCTACATATTTAAGAATTAGCATTAGTCGATAGTAAAGACTAAAATATGTATAAGCTTTCGACTTTCCTTATGGAATATTTGTTAAAGTGTCAGTTGCGGAAAATGCAAGTCCAAGAATTAAATAATGCGCAAGAATTAGATAGTATATGTATGTATGAATTATCACGAATCGCTTGATCATGCACGAAGGGAGGCAGTGTGATCATGGCTTAATGGTCGTGCAACCTCCTCGCGACAGTCACTTCTATATTTAGATGCACCGAGTTTCCTCCTCCACTTTCTTTATGCCGAACAAAGCGTTCCTGTTAACACATAGGGTGTACGTAAAGTCTTATCGCGGGCGTTTCCCATGTAACTGCACGTTTAAGCCGATGAGTTATCATCGGCGTCATCGAGAGATATCAAGAGTTTCTCTTTCTGCGAATAATGATGAACTAGATCGCTGCTACATCACATTCCGCATGTCACTAGTCGAAAGAGGACACTGTGTAGAGCAAAACTATTCGGCACGTGACTTTTCAAGCTTATTATAACTCGATTAAATTTACAATGATATTGTTTTCAGAAGCATAAATGAATTACAAGTAGCTCTGACGCTCTCATCACTGCGAAGAAATTACTCTCGAATTTGGCTAGGATGGGAAATTATCACGAAGTTTACAAGGAATATATAATATATAGTCAATTTTGTCCGTCAAGAGAAAATTTTTTTCACAAAGCTTAACGGTTTGAAGAATACACCCTGAAAATTTTCATGCTCAATGTGTGCAGACAATGGATACATCTCTTACAGGCAGTGACCATTGGATTTCGAAAAAGAGACGGTTCACTATGGCTTCGGTCTATTCGTCGCATTTCTCATCCTTCCAAATCCAAGCTGGACCATTATTATCTGATCGTACTTCTTTATCCAGTCTATAGAAACAGAAGTTTCTATTAGTTATTGCCGTTTCATCCTCTTTTTCTCTCGCTGTTAAATCGAACTATGTTCAATGTGTTGTGAGAGATAAAAAGTGAGCGAAAAAAAAAATATATATATATATATATATATATATATATATTTATAAGAACGCAAAAATGAAAATACAACCGGCAAATGTAAGAAGTGTAAACATCTTCCGATTTTCTCTTCTTCCTCTTTCTCTTTTGAAACACCTTGTAGACGGTGGCCATCGATCCGACGGTCCATTCGGAAAAAAAACCGGAAAAAACCACTTAAGTTCGCTCGATCTGAACTGCCGCGAGATGATGCTCTTAATCCTCCTCTCCTCAGACTTTCACAAGTTTCAATAATATACGCGTTCGATGACATCCAAGGGTAAAATGGCGAAAGACAAATTCCAAATAATTGTCCAAGTAATTGTGTGTACTCGACCGAAAATATTGTTGTATGAAAGAAATAAATAGGCTAATAAATGTGTATGATAATGTCTACGTAAACTCTTATCGCTTATATTTCTTGATAAGATTTCAAATTTTGCTCATTCATTATATTTTATAATGTTCGAAAAATATTTATGTATTGTATTTATTTAATATTTAATATTCGTGGAAATCTACCGGTCATATTGTCCGGAGATGACTCAAGATTGATCATTGACGTAGAGTTTAATGTCCCCTAGTTCTGCAGATGGCCCTTCTACGTGTGGATGCTTAACTTCATTCACGCACTCAATTTGCATACATACGTTATAGAGATGATATGAAAAACGAGTGTTTTCATAGATTTTTTTTCACGAAAAAAGAACGATGCTATAAAATTTCTCGCATCGTTATCGTAATAATCATGTAAACAGGTGAGCAAGAGAAGAGAAAGAGAGAGAGAGAGAGAGAGAGAGAGAGAACACAAATCAAGATTGTTATCGATTAAAGCGTTAGTTGCCGTTGAAACCGCGATAAGTATGTCACCATAGACTTCTTTATCCACGGGAGAGGAGCGTTCAAAGAACTTCAGGAACGGGAAAAGAGGAAGAGATCGCGAGAACACTTTTGTGGATGTACATTCGGTGGGATTTGGTCGCACGAACAGCAGTACTGTCTGGCATCGATCGACCCCAGTCGGGGCGAGGTTTTGCCAGTTAAGAGAGACTGAGAGATGAAGAGAGAATGAGCGAGATAGTGCGAGAGGAAGGATGCGGGGGTGGATAAGGGAATAGGGGACGGCTAGAGAGTTGAACGGATGGCGGCGGAGGGCGAGCCTACCCCAACTCTTCTCGACGAAGCGAGGCGCGTATAGTATCGACGATCTCTACTACTACTACCACCATACGTACTACTCTCTGACAGTACTACCCTACGTCATCCCTCCTTAGTATCCCTTATCCCTGGCTGCCTGTCTGCAATTCCCAGCAGCCACCCTTAGCCGTCTCCTCGCCCTCTCGTTCTCGGGCCACCGTCTGCGGGATATTTTTAAGGAAAATTGCCCGACCCTCATGTCCTTCGTCCTTCTCCCTCGTACCCCGCCCACCCGTCTGCCCGTCTCATCTCTCGTCTACCACCGCCACGCCGTCTCTTTCATCCTTTTCGCTTCCTCCCTTTTGCGGTGGTCCTGTGCACGACTCCTCTCCCGCGCCGATCCTTTTCTTCCGTCCACCCGGGAGTTCTCCGTCTGCTTTTCCTTCGAGCCTCAGGAGCTCTCGTCTCCTGGAAGATCCCCCTGTCGATCTCCTCTTTCCTCCCCCGCGCTGATCGCCGCCCCTTCCAAGTCCTCCATCCCTGAGGACTTCGGGAGCTCGGAGAGCTTCTCGAAGAATTCTCGACATTTCGCTCCTCCATGACTCCGTTAGATTATGAAATTGCGAGAAGGGATACTTCCGATCGCTGCGATCGATCTTCTTGTCAGGCTTATACAATCTGGTGCCCGTGCGATCCAGAACAAAAAGAGAAATTTCAACGATTGTAAGACCCGAGCTACGTCTGGTGCAATTTGGTGCAATCTAATGCACAGTGCGTATTGATTTAAATTAAAGGCAAGATGATGGATCTAAATTGTAAAAAATAATTTTAAGTAACCGATCATCTTGATCGATAGTTGACATGAACGTTCATCGTATTTTCATCGATCATCTTTCGGCCAGATCCGGTGAAAGAATCCGGAAAGAATCAGAGATAGACCAAGGATCTCGGTCCACTGTTGTCCTGTCTCGCTTTTTGCTCTCCACTCGCCTAGCATAAAGCATGAGTATAAATGCCCGACTGAGAAGGATCCCCGTCTGTCTATTTATTATATTATATACGCCGGACAGAGTTTTCTCTCATCGGATCCTTCACAGATCCAAACCTTTCGTGAAGAGCGCAGGTACGATGGCCCGACTATACTCTCTCTTTTCCTCTCTCTTAATCTTCTTCCCTCGTCTTCATCGTTCACTTTTCTCTTCCTTGCTCGTTCTTTCGCGCTCTCCTTTTCGCTCCACTGCTCTCTATGCATTATTCAGGATATATAACACGCGGAGCCGTCCGTGACGGGCTAACTGGCGCACCGCCGGAAGTTAGGCAAATGAGCCCTGAGCGACCGTGGATCGTCGCGTTTCCACGGAAACCGCGTCCGCCGATTTTTCACGCCCTTTCTCGCCTAAAGTGGAAACATCCTGTCGGTGTTTTATCTTGCGACTTCAACATCATACACGAATATCAGATAATCTTGTGACTACTGGGATCCTCATTGGTTGGGAAGTGCAATAGATCTAATACTTTCGATGAAAATTTAGATTTACATTCGTTTCTTATTGTCGCAAGATAATTATATATATATATATATATATATATATATATATATATATATATATATATATACATATTACAAATTAGTACAAATT
>Ga0157363_1001001_pt1 | contig 22733 bp, 24 predicted proteins | sample AttsexASBM1_FD_111477 | JGI IMG/M metagenome (GOLD analysis project Ga0157363, IMG submission 111477) | Fungus gardens microbial communities from leaf cutter ant in Ribeirão Preto, State of São Paulo, Brazil - Atta sexdens ASBM1 | ecosystem: Host-associated > Fungi > Mycelium > Unclassified ... | reverse complement strand
TGACCTCCATCTCTTCCTCGCTCCCTTTCTTTTCTTCTTTCTTTTGATTTGAAACCTTTTTCTCGCAGCGAATAACTTGGAAAAGACATGGAAAGCGCTATGGAATTCCTCCCAGGAACCCCCTTTAAGTATGCTTGTGATGCTTCAAAGCCTTCAGATACCACCTGCGAAAACGGCCGATAGTGACTTTTAGATAATCGTGGTCGAGATGTTTTCTTCTCTCGCACTTGCTGAGGGGTCGTAGGAGACAGGAACAAAGACTGGGCAAGTAATCGTTGAGTTTCAGTGGCAGCCATTTCGCCGTAGACTGGGGACCAAGGTCAGCCACCTTTCAATGTCACAGAGTTTTTTACACACTCAAGAACGTGCAAATGATTGTTAGAGTAGGAAGCAGGGAAGAGGAAGGACGGCATGATGAGCCGACAACGAGTTTGATAGAACACACTCGTGTAGCGGAGACGCCAAGCACACCTTACCTGTGATTGGGCAGCAACTGTCAATGTCAATACAATAGCGGAGAGCAGGTGGAGACCATGTTTCAGAATTGCTCGTTCTCCCTTCTTCCGGCGTCCATCAGATTACAAGAATAGATGACTACTTTGACTGAGTCTAACCAATCTAGTTCAGACAACTTGAAGAGGGCACATCGAGTGAAAAGCCTACTTAGCGTTGTAATTACAGGAAAATAATACATTTGACTCAGCCGTTCGGCAAGTGTTAAATACCCTTGGCGCCCAACTGTCTACCCGGCTGGCTAATCAGTCATCAGCTTTACGCGGTGGAGGCCCACATGGTTGAAGCATTTGCTGCCAACACAAAATTTGACTCAGAAATTAATCTGGAGGATGCCACGAATCGCACACCTCTGTCATCTCAAATTTGACCCTTCCAATAGCTTCCCCATCCGCGATGGCCAGGTAAGAAGTGAGGGTGGGATGGCCAACTATAGATGTCAAAGTGTCTCTGTGTTGGTGGGTCACCCAGTCACTGGATTCGTTAGAGATTAAAACAAGCCCGGGTCGATTAGACTGCGTACTATTTTGAGATATCCGCATGGCCTGAGACCAACAATTAGCACACAGGAGTTCGAGCAGATCGAACTCACCTGTCCCAGTATACCTAGCATGAACTAGAGCAGTTCAGTCACCCAGCCCATCCTAGAGGTGAAAGGCCACGTACGATGTTCGAGTTGTGTGTTGGCTGTGTAACGGAGCTCTGAGGACTACGAATTGAAACTAAGCTATCAGGAACTGAACAAACTTGAGTAAATTACCATGTTCAATGTTCAATGTTCAACCTTGTGTTGACGTTTGATTGTCCTCCGAAAAGTTTACGTGATGGTGGTATCTACAGGCGACGCTAATACTCAATGGCAGCCGAAACGAATAAAATCAAGACAAAACTTTCAAACCTCGACGCCTTGCTCTCGAATCTCGAATCCCAACTTGAACCCATACTTTCAAAGCCCCTTCCAGAAACCATAGCTGGGTTAACGCTCATTCAGCAAGCCAAACTCCAGACCGTCCTTCCATACCTAGTTTATGACCTCGTATTCAGTGTGCTGTCCTCTTTCATAGATATATCTATGCTTACCCGATTAATAGTCTACCTCAAGGCGAAAGGTGCGGATCCAAAAACCCATGCTGTGGTGGCGGAACTTGTAGGTGATCATTCACCTGAGCATGACACGTTCATTAATGATATCAGGACCGAGTACGACAGTATTTTGATAAGATTGCGAAGGCGGAAAACCCACCGATAAGTCAGCAGCTATTCTCTTTGTCAAGTCTATCTACCTCAATTCGATGTTTCTCAGGGAGGACAGAAATGGACACAGATGCCGCCAGCCGGTTTATTAAACAGGCAATTTCCGGAGTCGCGTCGAAGCCCAATACTGCTACATCTGTGGATGTGCTCCCTCGATCCGTACCCTTACCCCCCAAAATGACGGCAAAGATGATCGCAAGAGCACAATATGAGCATGCCCTCGAGAAAGAACGTCATGAAAAAGACGATGATGAGGACGAGCTTCAGGTTTACGATGAGCATGGTTCAGACTCATCTACTGACAATGTAAGAGATATATACTCAACAGAGTCCATCTCCGAAGACATACCTACGTCATCTACATCTTTGAGACGACAGCATACTCCTGTAGATCCTGTTGCAAGTATGTTTTTAATGCTTACTTTGGTTCTTTCCGCTGACCTGGGCATTAGTTTCTCATGAATCATCTTGGCTATCTAAGAAAACTAAGGACTCCGCTGTTTCGTCAGATTCCGAAAACCACAGAAGGAAGAGGAAAAAATCCGAAAACCATTAGCTATAACACGCGAGAGTACAATCGTATATGATACATAATGGTATTAATGAGATGAGATAGTCATACTATTATGATGTCTTCAGGATCAAGCCCAGTTGGCCCTGACTCAAATTTGCAATGTATCCGTTCACATCATCTACACACAGATTATCAGGACCTTGATACATCTGGTTGACTGGCTTGCGGGCATTCAAACGCCGCAAAACAAGTTTCTTCTCCTCGTCGTTGGATGCTTCCCTGCATATTTCTTCCTCCGTCCAGATGGGTGCATTGGGTGATAAGAGCTCGGGCCGAATGCGAGCGCCAACAGCCTCAATCATCTCTGGATCGGTAGGTGCAAAAATATCTGCTTGGGATATAAGCAAAACCATTTATCGAATTCACCTTCCCACCTTTGCAGAAATCCATAGTTCTCTCTAACTCATCCTCGGAGAACTTCTTTCCGATGTCGGCTGTACCTTGGATGACTAGAGCTCCTTTGAGAACTTGTTGGTGTGCTGATTAAGGTACTCTACTTACCCGGTCTTAAAATATCGAATGCTCGATCAAAGTTATCTTCATTGATGTCCGACATGACGGCCGTCGACTGATTTCGTATCTGCTTATATGCACTCATCACCACTAACAAAAATCTATGCGATACAGTTACTATGGTAGTTCAACCAGTTAGTTCATCACCTACCTCGTGTAGGCTGTTGAGACCTTGACATCATGGAATTTCCATGCCATCTCCTCCGTACATTGCTTTTTAATGGACGCAGCAATGGAAACGGCGGCAGTCAATCCACCGAGAAGTGCTAGATGAACTCCACTTGAAAAGAATGGATCGATGAATGCTATCACCAAATGAGATAATTATCTCCTCGAATCAGTCTGGATACTCACCAGATGCATCGCCAATAATCCTATAATGGTCACCAGCATATTTATCTGCCGCATAGCTGAAATCAGAAGCACTCCGGACGTGATGATATTCATCATCCTCCTTCATTGTCGCTCCATCCAGAAGATTCCGCACCCCGGGAACAAATTGGAATTGATCAAGATAATATTCTTTGAGAGAATATCCTCCAGTATCACTTGTTTTACGGCCCTCGGTTTTCTTCTGTGAACTAATGGCACTGTCCATGACAATACCAACAGAGACCTAGAAATCATATCAAACGATGCTCTGGATTCAAAGTTCTATCAGTACTCACAGTTCCATTGTGCAAAGGGATAAACCATCCCCAACCGCTCTCATCTATTTATTGATGAGTCTGTCAGCATTTGTATTTCAAAGTTTGGGAAGGATGAAGAACCCCACCTGTCAAGGACTCAAACCACGGCGCATTGTGGCGAGGCGTATCAGGCATATATTGTTGGTGATTCGTCCAGTAGGCCCAAGTGGCAATGTTATGCAAACTTTTGTTCATTTGACGATTCTTAAGGTACTGTGAAATCATCCATGGTAAAATCTACTTGGATATGTATACATTACTCACCTTCGTGGACATGATACCATTTCTACCGGATGCATCTACCAGGTATTCGAAACGGATTTGGCCGATCTCTCCATTCTTTCGCCTGTAATAAGCTATCGTCGGGCGTTTCCCCGACCCCTTCGTCTCCTCAAACATGATATCAGTGACCGTAGTTTCCTCAAAGACCCGTGCTCCAGACTCCTCTGCGTGACGCAGGAGCATGTCGTCGAACTCCGAACGGATCTATAAGCTGGTTAGACACTATAGGAACAAGTTGCTAACGTCAAGTACATACCACATTCCAGCTAGCGTTCTGGATATTTCCCTGAACAAAATCTGTATCTGATCATTGTGTCAGATTGCGGTTAAAAAGTTGTACTTTGCGGGGACCTACACCCCTCTCTCTTTCTCTGGTCTAACTTGACTGCCGCGCCACGCTAGTGGCGAGTTAGTATCAGCATTCTCGATTCTCCGAGTCAGCACCTGCCTTTACAGTAAAACCATGATTCCGAAGCTTTTCCTCAGCCTCGATAAACCGCATAAATATATTCACCGAGGGAAGCATACTTTCACCAATATGATACCTTGATGATGTTCAGTAAAGTAAATATATAACAAAAAAACAGAATTAACCGAGGAAATTTGGCTGCTTCAATGACTGTTGCTGTCATACCTTCTCTCGCCAAGACAGAGGCAGCATATGCGCCTGCAGGACCACCACCGATGACGAGAACAGAAGTTTGTGAGGGCTGACAACGAATTAGTTAACGATGTGTCAGGAGCAGTCGGAGCGTACTATTCCTATGGCCTCCATGAGAAATCTTCTCCGCTACGGTGATGTTTCTTGACTTCCCTTATACTTATATGCGAACCCAATTGCCATATCCAAGTTAACCATATATGGTATGTTGTACTAAAAAAAAGGGTGACATCGAAGTTTCAACATCAGAAAAATGCTGACAAAATTCAACGTGCCAAATTGACTATGAAATGAACAACCGGGATTATTATGATATACCTATCCAAACGAGCAGAAATCCCGACGTTATTTCATCTCCGGCAATCATAGTCAAATTCATAGCACCTCTCTCAGGTGAAGTCGAACAATAGACGAGATGTGGGATTCCAGATGCTTCTCCGCGGTGTTGAACTCCATATAGAAGGGTCATTTCTCCTACCCATCTGACAGCGTGGAGCTTGTCTCGATTATTTTTACTTCTCCAGCTATGCACTCTCGAAGCTGCACACAAGTCGCTTCTGAGCGGTGACGGGTCAGGACTCTTCGATAATTTATCTACAATGTCTCACAAGCACCCTTCTAACTTGACTTTCATTTTGATTTTGTCGGATGCGATTTCTGATGTTCTTTCGATGTTTTGAGACCCTCAAGGCTTGATCCCAAATCATTATTCCTAGCGTCAATCGCGTTGGAAATTCTACTAAATGTTTCATCGTCCCTCGATTCCTCCGTCTTTGATTACCTATCATCATTCCAAGGTCAAGGTGCCAAGTCACCTTGACCACCGGATGTGATATCTTCGAGCTATATCGACGTAAAAACGGTTGGGAGTTACGAGACGTTTGTTGGGATTGAAGGCGCTAGTTAGGAAGAGCTATCACTACTTCACTTTGTATAGTGTTACAGCTGCTTGTCAGTACTGCCGTTTTTACCAAGCTACATCACTGCACCTGCACCTTTATAGCTTAGCTTGCGATTGAGCAGATGTATGGTCTAAAAAAAAAGACAAAAAAAGACCACCAATGTTCATCATCCAAATATGTTAGGCCGCATCATCGGACTCCATCTTGTGATTACTGTGCCAAATCGACAAACCATTTCACGCACATGTGATTTGACATCAATTTGACATGCGACAAGTTTAATTAAGTTTGACGGCGCAGCGGATCGTGCTATGAGTCCTGCGGCAAACCAGCCGGATAGAAAGTGCTAGAATGTGGAAAGAGAAAGTGCTAGAATGTCCCTGAAGGTGTCGCTAGACATTTCCAGATTAAGAAAATTCTCCGATATAACAAAGGAATCACATCCACTAGATATCACAATATATTTAGTACGGATTGCACGATTTTCACTATCGAGACATTGGGACAGACCCTATCCGTCGAATTTCAACTTTCAAATCGAATTTACATTGACATGAGCTAAATTGACTTATCGGGGCAGTGTATTCAGGCTGGAGACTTTTACTCTCTGGGTTTCGGACATGTCAAGTGCCTAAGTTTGACCATCTCTTCTAGCCTATTGCTGACCAGCCAGTTCACGCTAGACACCTTCAAAGCGGCTGCTTCCAAATTACAAGGTACGTGTGCAAAGAGCGGGCACCTGAGCATAGCCTCAGGTTTATTTAGACCGTCAGCCGACGTGAGTTACAGTGAATCACTATGATGACCTTGATCTGCATCCGGTTGCTGTCGGTGTGTTAGCACCTTTGTCTTGTTTCTTCTGGCCCGTGCTAAACAAATATACTACATGCTATGCAGCCGCTAAAATGGTAGAAGAGAAGGAAAGTAATCATACAGACACAGTACAATTGCGCTTGTGGCAATAAAATTGGCAGGTTGAATCTTACATTATGATACATCCATCACTAGCAAGGACGAGAGATGAGTTCCTTCCAGGTCTACCATTTGAGGACCACCACCACCTCGGAACCCCTGCACCCCTCCCACCCCTCCCACCTCCAATGCAATTATCAAACAGTTCATCCGGGTAATCGGAACTAGGACTGGCAGTCCTTCTAGAACCTACTTTTCTTCTCTTCTCCCTTGCATTGTTGACAGCATCGACAGTCTGCCACGAATAGAACGACTTCACGGCTACTTTCGCGGAGTCGCATTCATCCAATCCCACTTTGAGATCTTCCTCATATAATTCATCATTCCCATCTACATACCCGAGCCTCCTAGCCCAAAACGTTCTAATCCCTACCCTTGTCCTAGTTTGCCCCTTTGATCCCAGTTCCCGAACATCGCCCTCGACTATGTTCCGACAATCGATAGCCACCACTTTAGCGTTGAATGCTTTGTGCTGCCTATTGAGATGAACAAACTCTCTCAAAGTATTCCCGCTCAATCTTGTGTTATCTGCTTCCAGAACACGAAGCTTGGGACATGCACGGATAAGGGCAAGGAAGGTATCATCGGAGACGTTGCCGGCATGGGAGACACAAAGCCACTCAAGAGCATGGCCAGGCTGAGATACACTATTTTGCCTGGGGCTCGAACTCGGTTGTTCGTCGACGGGAGTAATAGCAGATAACACAGAATCTGTAATGTCCGAAGCGTCCTCTAAATCGAGGCGGCGAATCCTGGGAGTAGTCTCCAAAAGTCGGATTAGCCCATCATCTTTTAAATCCTCCCCTATTCCAGCCATCTCAAGGAACTCCAAACGTGGAACCGTATAGGCAAGGTTCGAGCATGCCACGTCGGTTAACAGCACGCAGAACGAGAGTGAAAGGTGACGAAGTTGGGTAACACGTCGGCGATAAAATTGAGAGTAATCACTTGAAGAATCACGTCCAATTTGGTGAGCACGGAGGCGAACAATCTCGACATCCGACTGTGCGTAGTCAGATTCATCATTAATGACGACAAAGGATTCCAAGGCTGAATTGTGAAGATGGCGAATGTAGCTGAGATCTAGAACTTGTAGATAGGGAGCAGCCTTTCCAAGCACTCGCATTGTCGCGTCGTCCATATGCTTTAAGCCCGAAATTTTCAACTCTTTCAGACGTAGATACTCTCCTTGAGCAAGTGTTGTGCGAGCCAAATGTCGAATACCTTCTGCATCCATATTTGGGCATCGATTTAAATTCAAGTATTCGAGTCGGGTGCAGAACGTTGCGAGAAGCTCGCAAGTTGTATTAGTCACTGCTGCCAAGCCTTTGAGACATAATCTCTGGAGGGATTTACAGCGGACGAGGAGGTGATGAAATGAGCATGTGGTTAAGGCAGAGCAACCCTGCAGATTGATACTTGTCAGATTAGTATAAGACAGTGGAGCTTGTAGATGATCGGTGAGGACTGTCAATATACTGGGTGGAAGGCAGCAATGGCCAGCAAAGTTGATCTTTCGAATGAAGGCGCCTCCTGAACTCATGAGGCGTAAGAGAGTAGGCTCAGGAAGTCCAGGAAATGAATGCAAATCTAGATCTGCCCACAGTTGGCCATCGTATACGAGACTCTTAAACGAGTGTGAAACCTACATCAAATTAATGCAAAGATTACTTATTACTACATATAACTTACCCTAGCCAGCTTAAGCAGCTCTCGAACGCCGCGATCCCTTCCGACGAGCTGATGTCTTAAGGATATAGCTCTGGAGATGGTCCACCGTCCTTCAGCAACGGATCTTATATGGTCGTCCTCAATGGATTGAGCAAAACATTTGAGAATATAGAGCTGTAGTTCTTTGGGGAGGATCTGATCAAAGTAACGTCGGCGGAGCAAGGGGAGAGGCTTGAAGATGTCTGTGACCGTTGCAGGAACAAAATCCAGGGCAGAAAAAGGAATAGGTGATGATCTCGAACGACCCTTTGTTCTGAGCATGAGAAGAGAAGGTCTCGATCTGACTTTACTCTCAGTATCGGCGCAGGACCGCACAAATGGGGGTGGTACGGAATTATGCTGCGGGGGAGCCCCATACCACGGTACCATGGTGGAATCAAGATTAGGTGCAGTGCCCGCAGTAAGGAATGTGGTTTCGGACGAAATGCTGGAATCTTCAGTCGTATCTCCCCGCTTGCCATTAGGTAATTCATCTTCAGTCGCAGGAGGTCTGAGCCTAATCTTGATCTTGGGCATGTCCAGGGACGCAAGAGACGGGGTATGTTGAAGGGACATAATAGAGGCCGAGTGGCACCGTGAGGGCGTGCGCATGGTTAAAGAACCGGAAAAAACATCGTCCACCGATACTGATACTGCTCCAGTAGAGGTTAGGGCTCCTCCGGCTGCGGTGGCTGTGTCTCGCACGAGGCTGGAGGCAGACGCACAAGAGGATGGTCCTGGCGGGGAGACCGACCTAAAAGACGACCAAGAAGCTTGTTCGTAGCCGAAGTCCATGTCGGAAATAGACAGGGGTGATAGAGCAGGAGAGATACCCTTCTGTTTGTCCTTGGAGGAGACAGATGAAATCGAAAACTGTATCTCGTCCGTGCTGTGTAGGTCCTGTACAAGGACGGGGTCAATAGTAGTGGGAACTGCGCCGCCAAAGGAATTATTGGATGACTGTGGGGAGGATGCGGTGAAACTAGAGGTAGTGGGGCTATCATCATGGAAGTTGGAAGCTACAGGAGAAGAGTTGATGTCAAAGGAATCGTGGTGGATGGACAACTGGGATATTGCAACTGGCTGCGTTTGACTCGGAGCCTTACTCTTACTGGTCCAATCCGCGACACGACAGTCAAGCTGGTCAGATCGCAGGGTGTGTGACTGTATCTGCTGGGCCTGGGGAGGCTGGGTGGCATGCTGGATCATGGTAGATACATTCACAGGTGGGAGGGGTGGCCGAGAATGGCTGCCGTGACGCAATATCTGATCCGTCCATATATAGACACCTCTCTTCAACTAAGTCGTGGTTTGCAGCAACTTGGACACTTTTGGCACAGTTGGGCAGTCCCTGCGGCGTTGGTGTATCGCTTGAAACAAGAGCGCAACGTTACAGCAGGCGAAACAAATACGGAATGAAGAGGGTTTCAAACTCAAATCACAAAGCAAAGAGACTAACAATGTAATATTTAACTCCATTAGTATAGGGTTTGCATCACGGCAATCATTTTCAGGCTGCCCTCTTGGGGTTCTCAGAAGCCGTCTTCCAGTTTGTTGTCGCCAGCTTGAACCTGCATCACAACATAATTCTGTCGACCGGTATTCATTACTTGGAACCATTCACGTACCTTTGTCTGTGCGGGAGTTCTGGCTCTTCTTCCTTAAGGCGCTGCATTTCAGCTTGCTGTTTCAGTGCCCTTTCTTAAGTACCTGGTCCGATTGTACGCAGGTATGCAGACGTACCATAAATTTGTTGAATGACGTCAATTTCTTCTTGCTGGCGCCGCCGATTGATTTTGCTAGGAAGTAAATTTGTATCCTGTCTCATTCAACATCATTGGCAAGCACATGGGGAAACGTACTCTTCTTCGCTGGCTTCTCGGTAGACATCTTAGTGGAAACCATTGTTAATGTGGTGGGAAAATTCACGTTGTGAAAGGCTGGGAACGCCAGGAAAAGGATGACAACGAAGCAAAGGACGCGTCTTCACCACGTATCTAGGCTGAGAAACTGAGTCGGAGAAAAATCAGCTCTGGGAGGGCAAATAAACAATAGGATAAAGGAAACAAGAGGGCATACATAGGACGAGGTGAACGGGAGAGAGGAAGCGGTAAAAGAAAAAGGTGGAAGAGCTGCATTTCAGTTCAACTAGGAACTTATACCTACGAAGGGTCATTCAAATGACAGGGCTTCGATGGTACTCCGGACACCGCATTTACTTTATCCTGATTTATCCAAAGCCATTGTTGCTTTCCCTCATCATTTTCTAGCAGCCCAGCTGACTGGTCGCATTTCAAACCAATGGTCATCATCACTGTATCCTCTTGCTTGCGCGTCTCTTGAAGCGCACCTCCTTCGATGAAATTAGTTTCCTGTGTGGGCCACTGTCAGGTTGTAAAGTTATGAAATTAAGAGTCTATCCACACATCATAAGCGTCAGCCATTACTCAAAGCTTCAATGAACACAACTTCCTGGGCGTCAACAGGCAACCGTGTCTCCAACTAATTTATCCGTAGTACGTCAGCCAACCACCCTGACATCAACACGCAACCGCAAGCACGAATCCTGCAGTCCCATCCCCCCAGAAAACAAACACGATGCAAAAGGCAATCTCAGAAACCGCTATCCTTGTGGTCTCAACAGACAAAGGTTCGCCTGCCTGAAATATCATTCGTCTTTCTCACCATGTGCTCCATGTTTTTCAGAAATCTGTAAACGACACTATGATCTCATGTCATCCAGTCTCGAAATTCCACGTGTGCTCTCATTGAGAACCACCGCTGGCCACCTTCCCAACACCGCTGATGCCCTCGATGATGCTGTTGCCATTGACAATACCAGTCGTTGCGATCAAGAAGCTGCGTCCTGATGACAAGTCGGATCAGTGTTTCTCAGTGACCCGTTTTCATCCTTCACTTGCCTGTATTCTGTCTGGCCACCCAACGCAAGGCAGCAATCTCGGTATACGTACATCCGCCGAGAAAAAATACGACTGTTGTGGTAACTTGTCCCACTGTCGCATTTAAATGAGATGCAAGGTCGGGTTCTCTACTGATCCACTTACGGAGGCTGGTTGACGGCATGCTACCAGAGGCACCGTCCGAGTGGTTGAGAGCAATATCTATGGTTTCCCCAGGAATTCCATCTATAATATCTTCGAACCCTTTCCAACCGAGTATCGGGTGAGCGGGTAATTTAAGAGATGTCTTCACATGACTAGAATTGTTCTCGGCAGCTTGCCTGTCCTTTCCTGCTGGGTTGCTCAGAACTCCACCTTTCTGGGCAATACATTGTACGAGTCGTATACTGATCGGGGCGTAGCCTGAATATACGTAGCCAATGTCATTTTCGACTTCTTCCAGAGTCTCAGGACTGTCATCGATTAACAGACGAAGTGATCTTCTGAGGGTGATATATGGGTATCTGGATGCACTGACAACTGTGGATGTGGTGGGTGGCAAAGGGCTGGGGAGCAGGATGGCTAAAGGCCAAGATGCCAAGGAAAGAAGAAGTGGGAGGTATTCATAACCATAAGTCTACAAAATTGTTATATCAATAAATTAGCAGTTGAAGAGCATGCATTTCCCACCTGGAGAAGCTCTCTTTTAATATTGTCGAGTACCTTGTTCTTGATCCCACCTGCAACGATACTAGCGATGCAGAGAAGGCGTAACACTGCGTGCATTTCTGTTCCTTGTGCAATCATCTCTTCGATGGCTGCGATTTGATCATTGATTTCATAAGATGCAAGAAGGTCTGTCCATCCGTGTTGTCAACAAACCCAGCCGTGTATTTACTGACGAGGCCCCTACTTTGCTGTATTTCCAAGGATTTATTAAATTGCTCTGTTTGTGTGAAAGGAAGGAGTAATTCCGATAATCCTGTATCTTCTCCTAAGGTCAGTCCAAATTTGACCAAAACAAGAGTCAGAAGCATACGAAGTCGGAGGGCTTGGTGCTCGCTTTGTAGACCACCAAGCTTTCCTACAAAATCTCGGAGTTGTGCAACTGTCTTTGATTGTAGATTAGTCTGGGTCGTAAGGTAAGCAGGGGATCTATGGAGGTGAAGAAACCGGAGCTTGATACCTTGTAATTCTCATCTAATCGATGAGCAGCCTTGTTCAATTTCCTCCCTACCCTAGAGAAATTGAGGTCCCTCAGTTCAGCATATAGCGGGTCCGTCGCCGCGGTAAGATGGTGTTTCTTCTTGCTCTCTTTCTTTACAGTAATTGGAGCTGAGGAAGATTGCGGGATAGATGGTGCGCTTGGAGGTGTCAAGAGTGATGTCGGTAGTTCCACGTGTGCTGCAGACAACGTCAATATACATACTGAACTCAACTTAGACCATACAATTTTTCAGTCCGATCAACTCGTCGATGAGGCCATCGTAGGTGAGCTGGGTAAGAAAGGGCGTTATCATATCCACGCGCCGATCCAGGACGATTAATGAGTCTATCGTAGGGTTGTTAAGGATACCATCTGAAAGAGAAGGATCCGATGGTCTCGAAGAAGGCTTGGCTAGGAGACTGGCCAATCGCTAGGTACAGCAATCAGTCAGTGACCATGGTTCAAAACAATCGCATCGAGACCAACATGGGCGAAGTCCCCCTTCCCAATGATACGAGGAAATGGCCCGAATAGGTTTTGCAACGATATAAGCGCTTGCGCTGAATCAAAAACTACTGTTTCATCGCCATCCTAAAGCGCTTTGATAAATTGAACTAGAAATTTACCATAATCTACTCACCACCCATAACTCTTTAAATGTAGTATCTCGCTCTAAAGAAATGACATCATCCGCCAGAGGGATGAACTGGAGGTTATATACAGAGATAGTCACTTCACCCAACACTCCTTCCTCCTCCAGGATGCGTGATACTAACGTTGATAGTCTTGGGACGAGGAGCAGGGTATAATTATGTTTCTGGAATTCACGCCCATGCCTCTTGATCTGGTCTTACAAGAGATAAAACAGCGGTGGCCTCAGGAAAAGCATGAACACGTACCAGCTATGATCTTCACATGTCTGATGGACGGACGCAAGAGGTAAACGATGTTCGTCGTAGTCGCACTCAGTGGGCCTGACTCCAACCAAAACATTTTGTCTACTCCGTGATGCTGAATTGACCAATGAGTGGAAGTCGAGCTCCCAGGATGAAGAACGCACTTTCAGGAGTGAAACTTCTGTTACAAGACCGAGTGGACCAGCTATCGAAGAGTCGAGTACTAATGTCTTGGCTCCATTGACCTGATTATGTATTAATGGAATTTGGAGATGAATGAAAGTAAGGAACTACCAACAGCATTCAATGCATCTACTAATGATTTCTTGGCAATATCTCTGAAAACTTCGAGATTTAATTGACTAGTTGCGTCGATGTCAGTTGCATGGATGGACATTGGTATCTCTCGAGTGCTTCCGTTTATTTGGCCTCCAGCCTTATATAAACAATATAACACTCGACTATAGAGGCGGCGCAAATTGCCATGTCAATATCTAGTGTCATGCATAGCAATAAAGTGCTATAGTTATAGCTACTGTAACGCTTGAATCAAAGCATTCTTCGAGTTTTCCATAGCCATGAGAATTGTCACTCTGGGCCATGTAGCTGCCGAAGCTTGATAACCTCGAAGCTTGATAACTCCATTAGGAAGAAAATCGCGTGTTGACGGGTGCTCTAGGAAATGCTTTGTATTGTACAGTGTAAATTGCAGAGATTATCTAGAATTGCGTCATATAGAATTGCGTCTCGCGCTTATCCCTTTCCTTTTCTCAGGCATTTTATCCGTGCCTGGTAACAAACCAGGAGGTAGCTTGTCTTCATCTTCAAATTCATCCAGAATTTCCAAAGCTGCAGCATAACCTTTCTTTTGAATTTCCTCGAATTTTCCGAATGCAAGGGTACCATACTATTCTAAGGTCAGTAAGCGCCTGCACCTCAAGATTCATTGCTGACCTCCTGTACCGGCATTTGGATGTATAGACATCCCTTCGCGACCTTTGCATCTTCAAGTGTGTTAACGCTCGAAACACTGTCCCAGTGAGAAACTGAAGATGTTGCAAAGGGCAAGACCCACTAGGCAAGGCGACTTTGTATTTCCGTAATCGCTGGTACATGCCTGGCAATAGAAAATGGGTTCCATCTATTGATCAATAACCACCATCCGGAGACAGTATCACCAAAGTTTCGGGGAGAATTATCGTCGATCTAGTGTGTAAAGCCACGAAATGAGGAAGTAACAGAATTCGGTCCAAAATCAGCCTTTACCGATCCAACGTCACATGCGAACACAGTGTTAGCTCCCATTGAGAACATTGCTTGGACCTAGACATGGTCGGCAACAATTCAACAAATTTGCTCTCCAGACCTACGGGTAGGTTGTCAACTACAAAAATAGTGAGCTCCGCCACCACAAACCGTCTGTGTACCAAATGCTTACTGTAGCCACCGTCAACGAGAAGTTGGCCGTTATCACACAAGGGCGGAAGCAAGCCTACAAGGGTCATTGAAGCCCCTTCCATGGTATGAGCAGAAGATTGACGCCTAAAGGGGATGGCTCACGGATAAATCGCCAAGCATAACCCGTTTCGTGTATTTCCATTCGAGATGTTATGATGTTCGTGGTGTTGCAAAAATATGGGAGCCACATGTCCTCTATATGGAGATCATAGAATGCCTGCCGGAATCTTGAGTCTTGCTCGGGGTATCTTTAGCCAAACGAACCTTGTATAGCGAACGGTTAAACTCATGCCCCTTAAGATAGAGCTCAGCAGGGAATGTAACATTCGAGCCATCCGCCGCTCACCGTTGTGTACGCAACGATTGGATATGTGACGTCTGACAAGATCCGCCAGATGTTGCCCATTCTGCCTGCAAACTGTTTGGCTCTTGCCGTGCTGGTGATTAGATCGCCTTCCCGTGCATAGAGTCCGCCGATAAAACCTCCAATACTCGTACCTGATTGCTCATCAGTAAGTAACGTAAGCCGTTTTTGCGAGATAGTCCAACCTCCAATGTGGTCAATTGGAATACCACTTTCCTCAAGGGCTCGAATGAGTCCCTGAAAGATGATTTAGACAGATTCTCAAGAAATTCTGCGTAGACACCCACTAGATGTGCAATGCCTCTTGCACCACCACCACCTAATACTAGACCGATAGATTTTCCACAAATCCTTCGAGCCAACCTGGCAAAATCATTCGTATGAGGAAGCCGCTGAGGTCGGACCGTGGTTGCTGTGCCGGTGTATTTCTGAATTCCATTCTGGACCCTCTCTTTCAAGTTTTTGAGCGCTGTAACTGCATCAGGATCTTTGGGCACAGATGATTTTTGGATCGGGGCGACAACATCCTATGCAGACAGGGTTAGACGGCCCTAAATGCACCCCGAGCTACTTACCGGAAGCTCTATATGGATATGTCGATGCACCCACGGTCGAGTCTATGTAGGCGCATTTCAGTTGGTGCTAATGGGTGATAGGATTGAAGCAGACCTTGAGCCATTCTCGGGTGGAACCAGGGAGTACGGACCGATCGGCATGGAGAAGGACCAGCTCCTTCCGTGCAGTTGTCTTCATTGAAAGGAGAAGGCGTTCATACTCTCCAACTGATGGATCATCTCCGAGGCCAACAACCATGACACAATCAGCCTGAGATTGATGATAAATTCCAGAGTAAGAAGGACCGTGTAAGTGTTGCAGACCTGTCGGATGCACATTTTTGTCCAAGAGCTGTTGACGGGGGAGTCTGCTACATAGAGAACCATCCTAAAGCGTTGTTCTTGGTCTGCAAGCCATCCGGCAGACTACGTATACTGTTGAGTTTACTAGAGGGACGTTCGTATAACATTTACCTTTAATTTTCCAATTCGGGTGAAAGCATGTCGACCAAGCTGATTCGAAATGATGGCTTGGTTCAAATATGCAGTAGAAGCACCGATGCTTTCCAGGGCCGCTTGTAGTTTTCGTGAAAAGGAGTCAATCGGGACATTCCGTGAGATAGGTAGGACAGCGACCGTCTTTAGGTTAGAATTATTGGCGCCGAATTCAGAGGGATTACTTCGACCTTGCGCAGTGGAGGGAGTGTCCACCTCCATGCGCACCCTCGACGCAATCATACGTAAGATCCTAACAAGGCTGTCAGATTTGCTAATCCGAAGAACATGAAATACCCCAACTGAGCTGTCGTTTGAGGGTTCCTGCTCGGAAAGAACGCGAATAAATTACGGATATGTAATTATAAGATTGTAAAAAATACCTAGCAGATATCGCGTTAAAAAGTGTCTGGGGCATGCGGATAAGCTCTGTGTCTCTGATGGCGTGAACAGTTGTACTCCTTGAACAACTGGTAATCACATCCAGCTCTCCAACAGTATCCCCTTGGCCATATTCACCGACGATGCGCACACCTTCCCTTTCAGATTCTTTGATTGCACGAAGCCGTCCGTTTATGACAATATAAAAGCTATCGCTAACATCATTTGGTCTCCACAGGACTTGACCCGCATTTACTTGCATCCAATCCAAAGATGCATCAATATGTAACACTGGCAAGGATGTGAAATGATGGGTACACAAATCAGAAAACGGTACTTGCCCAGTGGGGAAAGCAGAGAGATTAACCGTTTGGAAAGGGTCAGGAGAACTATTGGGCGTTTCTCAAGAAGCCTTTCTAGGGCACGGCTTGAGAGGAAACCAACAAAAGTGTCAGTTTTTGCCTTGATATCGACGTAAGATGCCGTGTTGCAAAGAGAAGCTGATCATAGCAATAAAATCTGGGATCCGAAATTAGTTTCGTCTGGCTCACCTAGATATCCTGCAATGCCGCCAGGTTTCACAGTGAAAAGCAGCTTTGATTTTGACTGCCTGTCACGTATATGTGCAGATTCAACCTCGGCGCTCGCGAGATTGGGCTGTTCTGAGCCGTTTTCCTTCTTTGGTGCAGGTAATAATATGTCCAGGAACCCCTCTATAACGTAGAAGAGACCTGTATATCTATGTTAACACATGCTCAGTATCAAATCAGAGAACTCACCGGCATTGACCTCCCCGGCCTTCGCCAAAATGGAGCCTGCCTGGTAGTACAGAATCTCGACTTCATTGTCCAGACCTCTCATATAATCTCCGTTAGACATCACGGAGGAGGCACCCGTTATGCTCGATTCGTCGTCCCGAACATCAAGAAGCGACAAAGAAGAGAAGGGTGAATTGAAGCTTGATGTGGTAGACGACTGATGCGTATCCAGTGGCGGTAAATGTGACGAATCATCTGCAGGATCACTTTCACTCGAGGGTGATTGTAAAAGTCCAATAGATTTGGCGATGCACGACATGACTTCGTCCCGGAGATCGAATTCTGCTGAGGAACTTTTGCTGTCTAGATTTACCCGAGAGCCCTTCCTGTCTTCAGAAAGTCCGTGTAAGTGAGGTGTGTTGAGGATGTTATAGGCACGGCTTAGAGGCTGAGACTCTTCGGCCGTATACGCTTTGGGGACCAAAAGATCCCCTGCCTGGACCATGTGTGGAGATGTATTGATCAATGGAGATACCTTTCTGCCTTCACGACCTCTCACAGGTATAGGGTTGTCCAATATCTTGCCGAGTGAAGCAACGGAAGACTCTTTCAATGTGGAGACAGCTGTTGCACTAGAAGCTGAAGGACATGAGAGGTAGTCTGAACCAGATGCTGAAGTTTCTGGAGCAGTACCATCAAATCGCTGGCGCAAATATTGCAAACCACCGCCCTCATAAAAGGAATTTGATAGAGGATGGTAAGCGATGTCATTAATAGCTTTCTCTGTTCGTAGCACCTCACTCGTCAGCCCAAGATACTTATGTGCAGCACTGAACGTCACACGAGAGAACCTGGTGAGGATCACTGACCCGGGATATCAGAATGACGTAGATCACTGGCAAAAAATAGCTTTGAATCACCTTGGACAATGTGTCCAGTTGCTTTAGGATATTTTTTTGTCAGCCTTTTAAATGCCTCTGCCGGTATTACAGCGAGGGTACTATCTTCCGTAGCTCTAGCTATGACTCCTCCGTGTGCCTGACTAGGCTGAGGGGGTTTTGGCCGCGATGTAGACGAACTACCAGCACGACTGCTTCCTTCAAATGCAGGAGATAATAAAGAGGCCGGAAGAAGAGTAGATCCTGTACCATGAACAGTGGAAGTAGCAGACGAAATTGATGATCGTCTCCCATTTTCTTTTCCCTTCTCCGGGTTATCGTCAGATGATAGAGAGGATATATCAGAATTGACGCGTCGCAGGGTACGTAGAGGCGGATGTTCAGCAGTTACAGTAGGAGGAACTTCGTCGTCTGAATAATCACCTTGCCAGCTAATTTGAACATCTTCGGTGAATAGACTAAGGATCGTAAAAAGACTTGACAATGTTCCACCGCTCCCGACCTCATTGAGAAGTTGGTATCCATTCATGTCCTCGTCATCCCACGGGTTTTCACTGGAGGACCCAGTTTGAGCAAATACCTGTACCATTCCATCGACCACACAATAGAAACTCTTGTCTTGATACAGAGACATGCTATCTCCCGCGATGAGACGTCTTGTCTGAAGATGACGGGCGAGCTCATGGAACACCTTAGAGTTAATTAGTTCGGTGTAATCCAGCAGTAATTCCATAACATACGGGCTTCTCAAGCTGTATAGAACCAGGTCAATAAACAAGTCTGAGATCTAGACCATCACTCACAAAACCAAAAACTCGGACGGCCTGCAGAAAATCGTCAAGGTAGTTATGGAACGTCGGCGGAGGATCAGCTATAGAACAAAAATAGAGAATCGAGTCTTCAGGCTGCGCGGTCCGAAAGAGATTGATTCAACTACTCACCAGTATTCACATCTGGATGCAGTTCATTCACGTCCGGCTTCACCAACGGAGGCTCCTTCAACTGCGTGTAATCATTCAGGTATCGAAACCGGATGAAATAGTTCAGCGCGATTGCTGATAGGGCAAATATGGCGACAAAATTCCAAAAATCCAGCTAGAGCAGGAACAAAGCATCAGAATCAGCACTACCCTTGGAAGTCTAATGTACGAGAAGCCCACTGTAAGTGTCATTGAGTAAGACAGTATCGCGTAAACGAATCGAGGTATTGTGATTGTAACGAACGCAGCGAATGACTTGATCCATGACAAAATCCATACTATATTCGAGAGCATGAGGAACCGGGACAAGGGAAACGAGCAATAATAATAGCAACACTCAGATACTCACGAGTGACCCAAAAACAGGCAGAGACTAGAGAGACCAGAGGGTGTCGGTCCATAGGCTCTGACAGTGCTTCAGCCTCCATGACCAGATGGTGGTTAGAGGGACAAAAGTATGTGCGCCGTAAATCTAATGGTTGCTGTATTGAGTGAGCAGTCTTAACCAGGCAACGTTCGATAACAGGACCACGTGCAGATTGACGTCTGAATGTGTAATATAATCGAGACGCGAATCCTTTGGTCATTCTCAGACCAGGATAATGAAGCTTGTATACAGTTACTCTAAAACTACTATCAACACATGGATCGACCCGGCATTTATTACACTCAATATCATTTGATTAATCACGGAAATTAACCATATTGGCTCAATCGTGAATTTCAGAATGAATGTTCGGTCGAGTCATTCCCAACTGCGGAAGTGCTTGAGGAACCAGAGGAAACTGTTGAGAGGATTTTGTCGACGTAATTGGCACCACTCCTGTATGCGTATGCATTCTGGTTTATTGTTGCCATCAGAAGTGACACACGTCCACGTACCATTTCTGATGAGTGAGAACATCACACCCAATTTCCTTTTCCTTCCTTTGAATGAGATTGACGTAAGCTAGCATGCCTTCATCCTTGTAGCGAGCGGCAAGTTCGGCTAATAATCTAATATCAACCCGGACAACTGGGCAACTGAAACGAGAGAATGACCTGTCATTACAGCATTGCTGTGAAGACCCGCAAGGGAAATCAGTTGCAAGACGAAGCTGATATGGAGATAACAACATTAAGGATACGGGATTTATATCTAAAACGAAACACACACATACCCTTCTTGCGCGAGTTCCCAAATGAAGTTCTTCAGGTCGGTTTCTGAATACTTTGATAAGCATACTGCTCTCTCACAGTGGAGGAAACTCACCAGAAAACCCGTGTTGTGACCAATTGAAACTGGGGCTAAGATTATAAACGAACCACCTGGCATTTTGTAATCAATTTGTCACTCAGAAGATGACCAGAATGTCACGTACTTTCCGGGGAATTTTTCGCGAATCCTCCTAGCGAAATGACGAGCTTGAGCAAGGTCGGGTGACTTAGTTTCCAGCCACAGGAGGTCGGCGTAAGGAGCAAACGTCATAGTGCGCTTGATCGCAGCCTGCATTCATCTCAGCTCTCCTTCAGTTTCATCTCGTACTTCCGTAGCTACCTCAATGCCACCAGTGTAATGGTAATATCCCTCCCTTGTTCTAGGAACTGTAAGAAACATTAATGGGGAAAAGAAAGAACCATTTCAATGATGACTCACGATCACAATCCCAGAAGACTGGTTCACCCACGATATCTGCTGCGATGTCTCGAGCTGCGGTAATAGATTTCCCATCAGCAGCAGCAAGGTAAGTTTTGAACGCAGTGGGCTTGTCTTTGATCCTATCCTTGTTTTGGATAGCTTTCTCAACAGCTTTACACAACTTTCAGAATCTCATCCGCCTTCGAGGGACAACACAGATTGACCTTGATTAAAAGTGCACATTGGATGACTCTGCGTCCAATCCTGCTCGAGTCCGTCAACCTCAGCGCCAGTTGCACCTCTCGCCTCGGCATCAGCCAGTGCCTGTGCCAAAGAGACACAACCCTTTCGAGTCGTACCTAGTATAAACTCATGGTCCGCGACATCGACATTTGAGGATAGAAGTTTGCCGGATTCTGAGTCCGTGCGAGCGATCAGGAGCATGGTAGACTTGAGTAAATCAAGCTGGAAGCGCGAGGCGATCAAGCGTGAAACGTGCGTTGAAGTTGGAACTAGGACCTTCCCACCAAGGTGACCGCACTTGAGAGATGTTGATTAAACTGTAACCAACCTCGTCACCTCTTGCTCACCTTCTTGCCACCATGTAACTGGTCCTCCAAATGAATACCCGCTGCACCCTCGTATCATAGCTTAGCGTGATGGAGTTCCACTTCGAAAACTCTGCTCACGGATTCAGCGAAGATTTTGACAAGCTTGAGCACAGTGGAGAGACCGCCGTGTCTATTGAACACTTCCATTAAATCCCAAACGAAGTCAAGTCGTACAAGCACTAACCCAGTATCACCGTCGGCAATAATGGGCCTCAAGTAATCGATATACTCCATTTTTGCACGTTCTTCAGCGGTGACGGACATTCGTTCATCATAGTGTTTCTTGTCATGCAGTAACTGGGAACGGAAAATTCTATGGACTTGGTTGGGTACGGTCGTATAAGGATAGTCACTGGGAAGTATGAGTCATCGCTGAATCAAATGAAAACTCAAGATATACCCGAGGTCGGGACCAACTTCGTTGTTCCCCGTTGTCAAAACACTTGAACAAGCCCACCCAGAGACGTACACAACCTCTTGATGCTTGGCCATTTGCGTCATCTGTACCGGATCTATTGCACCCATGGTGTGTACTGGCCTTTTTTCGTCCGCAGCCTTGCTCAACAAATTATAGAGCTTATCTGCGAGTAGAGTTCCAGGAAGCGGTAACACTGGGAGTGATCCTTGCTTTGAGGCAACTGCAGATGGCGTAAACGGTCTTTTGATAGAGCTGAAACGAGGTCGCGCGAAAAAGTCGGCCATTTCCTTGGTTCGTAGTTCCAGTTGCGCATTTTCCTCCAGGAGGGATGGTTGGGATAGCGGCAGAGACGAGATAGTGAATGTTTCGCTATTGTTGGATGAAGACATCATGCGAGGGTATGCAGACCTGGCGACCGTAGTAGCATACTTCAGGCCCGACTTGGCACGCAGCATCATAGATAAAACCTCGAGCTGTGGAAATGACAGGATGTGAGGTAACGGACCCACCTAGTTGATTTGTGATTGCCGGTGGCCCGGCAAGATCAACTACATAACGGAGCGCCATTGGCCCGCATCGTTAATTCGTGACAATCCGGACCACTCAGAAACTTGGCAGGTGTACTCCTCTAAGCTGCTTAATTCATGGGCTCAAATCGAAAAACATAATCTGCCGAGTTCAACGCTAAGGGCAAATGACAAGTCTTGTTTCTGGACAGGAAACTGTCAGTTCCTGGGAAAGAATTGAACGGAATACGGGATTCTGCCACACGAATGGCACTTGAGTGTCCGTTAACCGTCGGAATCTGGCTCCCAGCGTCCGTGGTGGTCGGTGGACATGCTGATTGGTACTGAAGACTGTAAAAACTTTGATTCTGCCTTTCTAAGTCAAGGAGGAAAAGGAAGTGAAGAAGTTTATCCTGCTAATTCTATGATGATTACAGATCGAATAAACAAAGTTGGCTCGCTGATATCGGACACACCAATGTCGATGCTGAGCCACCAATGTTGAGATAATAAGTTTCCGGATCACTGATGTCACGGTAAACAACTTAATCAGCATCATTGTTTTCCTCCACAGGATCTCAAGATAGCAATACTGTCGTAATTTCGGTAGCCTCCAGG
>Ga0157363_1001000_pt1 | contig 22734 bp, 13 predicted proteins | sample AttsexASBM1_FD_111477 | JGI IMG/M metagenome (GOLD analysis project Ga0157363, IMG submission 111477) | Fungus gardens microbial communities from leaf cutter ant in Ribeirão Preto, State of São Paulo, Brazil - Atta sexdens ASBM1 | ecosystem: Host-associated > Fungi > Mycelium > Unclassified ... | reverse complement strand
AATTGCAGATTTTCTCGTATGATTCAGTTTCATATAAATGTCAATTTCTATTTAAATGCTCTTTAATCTAAAAATACACAAGTAATGACTATTTACATAATAATCAATTGTTTGCGCAATTGCTATGCTAGCTGTGCAATTGCTTGTGCTTAGTTATATATTTTTATTAATAATAACCAGTTCCATAACGATACACTTAACCAGTTCTTGCTGCATCATCTAAATATTACGTCGCGAAAACTGTAATCTTTTGCAATGTAAAACTAATAACATAACATTATGTTGCAGGAACGAGAGATGGAATCTCCTAAGAAGAAATTGGAACAAGAAAAGATTTAATTTGCACAATGCTAGTGATGATAATTGAAGAAATAGTACGTATTATGTACAAAAAATAAGTTTTTGTTTCAAATAAATTCTTCCGAGAATGATGTAAATCGTACGTAATCTAAGTATAAAAATACGATTGCACGTAAGAAGTAACACAATATAATCACACGATATGAAAATACATTATACGATATAAAAATACATTATACACAATTGTTCGAATTGTTATAAACAGCGAAATATTTTACACTGTTTATAATAAACGTAAAAATTTGAAGAAAGATTATGCACAAATTATATTTTCGTGTGCATATTCATTGATTGTTAACTGCGTAGAAATACATTATCACGATTTATTATAAACTGAATTGTTATAAATCGCAAAATACTTTACACTTATGAAAGATGTAAAAATTTAGAGAAGATTATGCACAAATTGTATGCACTTTTGTGTGCGTACTAATATATTCGTTGATTAGCCAAGGAAGTTATCAACTGAGTTTTTCAGAACAAGATTTGTGTCAGTTGCGTCTAATATCTCTTCTCACATGCAACTACAACAATAAGTATTATAGCCGGGGATGAATCTTCGCTCACACAATGTGCATTAGACGTGCATAATTCACCCCACCTACGCAACTATCAGACAAACTTTTCGTTCTCAATAAACCGATAAACGTTAAAGAGATAAATAGAAAGTGCAGCGGATAAGCAGTGCGAAAGATATTTCTTAGTAGGTCATCAAATTTAGTCATATCGACAAGAACGTACAACGAACGCGATGCATATATCGCAGACCAGGATGGCCGACATTCAATTCAAGAATTTGTCGTTTGAGGTTCAAACTGGATATCGTAAGGTTAAGAAGAAAATCTTGAAGAATCTAAATGGAGTTTTTAAGGCCGCGGAGCTGACAGCTATTATGGGACCGTCTGGTGCCGGAAAATCTACATTGCTGAATGTTTTGACGGGATTTCAACAAGGACACTTGACTGGCGCAATTGAATACATTAGTAGTAAAGGTAAACAGAATTGGGCAATGTACAAGAAGCAATCGTGCTATATTCAACAGACGGACAATCTGTACGGTTTGTTTACTGTTCAGGAGAGCATGATGATTGTGACCTCTCTGAAGATCGGCAACGCGACAGTAATGTTTAGGCAGATACTGATTGACAATGTTTTGGACACGCTGAAGTTATCGAAAGTGAAGGATACAAGAGTCGACCAGCTCAGTGGAGGACAGAAGAAGAGATTGAGCATCGCCCTGGAATTGATTGATAATCCGCCGATAATGTTTTTAGACGAACCGACTACCGGTCTAGACTCGTTAGCGTCTCTGCAATGCATTTCCGCATTGCAGACTCTGGCAAAGAGTGGCCGAACGGTGATTTGTACCATACATCAACCCAGCGCCGCGGTTTATCAAATGTTCGATTATATTTATCTGGTGGTCGACGGCCATTGCTTGTACGCCGGCACGCCTGATAATACAATGAGTTATTTCGCTCAGCAAGGTTTTCAATGTCCACAATATCATAATCCTGCGGACTACATGTTGGAGATAGTCAATCAAGAATATGGGAATTATAACGATCAATTGATAACAGCGGCGAAGAAATATTGCCAGAGAGAGGAGACACCTCTGAAGATGCGCATCATGAGAGAAGCGATATTCTACGACGAGAAAAAAATGAAAATGATGATGGACCCGCCTTCTGAAATAATAAAATTCAGGATACTACTATATCGTTCCGCTCTGATAATATATCGAGATTGGTCGGTGTATCACATCAAGATAATCATGAATTTTTTCGTAGCTGTCTTATTCGGTTTGATATTCGAGCATGTTGGCATTAATGCCAAAAGAACCATTAACAATGTTAGTTTCTTAATGATAACTATATTATATTTTATCTACACCAGTTTGATGCCGGCCGTTTTGAAATTTCCTTTGGAGTTAGATATTTTGAAAAAGGAGCGTTTCAACAACTGGTATCAGCTGAAGACTTATTATATAGCCATGTTGGTGATCACTCTACCGTTGACCATATCATCCACTTTTGTTTACTCAATCATTTCTTATATACTAACCAAACAACCTATGGAATGGTCTCGGTTCTTCATGTTTCTACTCATCACGAGCTTGACGAGTGTTACTTCTGAAAGCGTAGGCTTAGGTTTAGGAACTATTTTCAATCCCATCAATGGCACCTTTTTCGGAGCCATTATTACAGCGATGATGATGACATTAGCTGGTTTTTTGGTATTTTTCAATCACATGCCGCGGATCCTTTACTACGTTAGTTATATAAACTACTACAGATTCGCTTTCGATGGCTTGATACAAGCGATTTATGGCTTTCAACGAGAGGCAATACCTTGTCCAAGTAACATCGACTATTGTCATTTACGAATGCCGTCGCTGATACTAGAAGAACTGAGTATGACCAAATCTATATTCTGGGTCGACGTCATTGTTCTACTCGCCTGGTTCATGATCATTCGGACTGTGGCTTATGTGACGTTAAAAAGAAAGCTTTCGAAAGTATGAATTTGATAATTCTGTATATTGCTTGGTGAAGCGGGTATGTATTATAGCTATATTTAAAACGAAGCATAGATTTTTTGTTTTCATGCTGTTTTCGAAATGAAGATGGAAAAGTACATTAATCATAAGATCGATGATCAATTTCCTCCAAGGATGTATTCGCAAAAATGTGAAGAAAAAATTGTGTAATATCAATGTGGCTATGAAAATATATCTACAGCTTCATAATAAAATTTTTTCACCAAAATTTAAAGTGACAATTTCTAAATATAATATGTTTATTTCTTCGTAGTGAGACCTTTCTATTGAGTCTTAAAGGTAGAAGACAGTGATAGTTTGATTTCTAAATAGAATCAAGACATCAGTTGCAACAAAATAAATGCTTACACAACTTACGTGCGGTAGGAAGTAAAAGTAATGATTATATTGAGTTGATTTTTGCAACTTGATCTGATGCAAACCAGCGAGATAAAATACAGAGTATGGAGTATGGTTATAGAAAGTGAACTATGACATTGTGGACGCCAAGTGTGCGATGATACTTTCACGCTCGTGCTCAATGGTACGTGCTAAAACGATGATGAATATATTATCATGGCTATTTCGCGTAATTATAGAAGAGATAAAAAAATATAATTGTATTTCGGTGCTTTGTAAACATTTTCTTCAAGTTTTATGTTAATAATATTTTTTCTGTAATGAATTCAAGTAATTGGTGCGCATATAATAGTAGCTCATGAAAATGACTTAGACTTTATTCAGTTTATAAATATTCTTCGATTTTTCTGTGCATATCTGTATATCAGATATTATTATACGAGAGAGCTAGGTTTCCGTCAATTACACTCGTAAATAACATTTCAATTAATTGATTGGAATATTTGATACTGATATCTGAATAATAAGCAAATAGATTTATATGTGCGATATTGTATATTTGTAAGTAGTTATTGAGAGTTTCACATAAGAATGCACACATAAATTAAACATAATTTTTGAAAAGCTTAATGAAATCAACAAAAAATATACTATTAAATAAATTATAGAAATTAATAGAAATTATGTAATAATAAAATTATGTAATAATAAAATTTTATATCTTCATCGACGAAGAAATCTCATATTTAAATAAAATATTTATCACAATATTTGTTAAAAATATATGACTTTTTTTAAACGATTAAATAATGTCGACAAAAGAAACTATTAATAATAGGAATTTATTAACAATTCTAATAGCAATAAAATATTTCGCTAGTTAGGTAATGTAAAGACATGGGTTATAGGTCAAAAACATTGAGAGAAGGAATTTGCAGGATTTCTTAACCGAGGTTAACCACGTATTTCGTATTAGGATAAGAACGACGACGAACTATTAATATCGCGGTCGTGTAAACATAATTTCGTAATAACATTATATAAGCTATACCATATACACATTTGCAATAGAGAAGTTGAGAAATAATGAAATTAATAGCCTTTCACTATCGAATGAAATTACCGTTAGTAATTCCTCAGTAAAGATTGGGAGAAATAATATTATTGTTGAATTCGATCTCGCAGAGATTAAATTAATAAGTTTATTTCCGCTGTATTTCTCTTCGAGAAAAGATAATCGATGGCTTATCAAAAGTGTAATGCGATGATCTTGTCTTGTATGTAACATGAGGTACGAGAAATATAAACTTTAAAATGTGGATTACAAATGCTTGCATATACTGCAATAATTTGCGAAGTTTTGCGACGTATCAATTAAGAATGGGCAAGAACAGCATCATGGCGTGCTGTACTTGTTAATATTTAAATGTATCTACATACTGTGCATACATAAGTATAGCTAATCGTTATTCTGTATATAATGAAATACAAATTGAAACTTAAATCAGTATGCATATCATAGGAGCAAAAACGTAAAACGTAATGTAAATATTATCTAAAATACTGAGAGTATAATATACAAATAAAATAACGAATGAGAAAGAAAAAAGCAAATGGCAAAAATAACGCGTATATTATAAATTATATCAGAGAAAAAGAAAGAAACGTTTGACGAATCACATGTCAAGGATCCATGTCAAGCGACACTGTGATTATGGAAAAAATGGCACATTTATTATATTAGTGATAATAATATTACTAATGATATAATTACATATTTTTTTCTTTCTCAATCGATACACTTGTTCACTCTCTCATATTCTTTCTCTCCCTCTCTTGCACTCTTCCGTTTATTTCTTTCTCTCTCTTTTTTATTCAGTTTAGTTATTTATATTCATCTCGTACTTCATTAATATTAATAATCGCATCATTCTTCTTAATCGCATGTAGGGTCGAAGAGATCGGTTTCAACATCCTCTAGGCCCATTCACACAAACTGGCTACAACCCACTTACGCATTAATCTTTTTTTATTACATATTATACAATATTATATATCTAATATAGTTACACCCTTATATGATATGATATCGATTCGCAGTTGTACCAATAAAACTGAACCCTTACACACAATTAGACCGCAACAAATAGTTCCTTATATTCTCATTGATATTTACGCTTAACAGTAATCAATAAATTGAAATCAGTTTACAACCAACTCATACCAAAGTGCGGTGCCCGGTATTCTTGATATGCACGTACTTGAAAATATAACATCATTATTATAAGAGCATAATTATTTCGTTTCATGTACAAAGGTCTGTGTGAAGGAGCCACTATGGCCGACAATTTCGACTTCGACCCCCTGTGTAGACCTCTTCGCTCTTCAGCTTCATTTTGACTATCTACGACTATCGACACGTGTCTAGCTTAGACTGGCTTACGAGCTATTTATTGTCGTTATTATTTTACATGATTACCTTCGCGAATACAGATGTGTGATCGTGTATTTTATTAGTATCTGTGAGCGGCTCTTTCTGCAATTTATCGCAATGTACATTTATCGTTACGTTCTCTCTTCCTCTTTTTCGCCCTCTTCTCCCTTGTTAAATATAATTTTATAAAGCGTCGCCGAAACGACGGAGCATGATTAATGATTATTAATTAAATGTGGAGCGAGGTTGTGCGAGTTCTTGCCGATCAGCTTGCCTACAGATCCTGATCGAGAACGAAAGTGATTTTATGATAAGTCTACAATCTAGAAAATACGTAAGTTTACAGTTTATAAAAATCAGCGTTGGGATGATCTTTTCAATTCTTCTTGTATCATTAACTGGTTTGGAAAATAAAATATTTTAAAATATTTATAATGTTAGTATTGTATCAAATATTACAGAGTATTAACAGTACTTAGTACTGTATGATCGCATTCTGATTCGCAATCATAGAGAGATCTTTATTTTACATTTATATCATGCGTACATGTTCACCTGTGTCTTTAAAATATTTTTCAATATCATACATCATACAACTGAAGCAGATTCAGTTCAAGTAATATGAACATTTTGTAGCTAATTATAAATGAAAAAAAAATTTGATATGCGGTTTTTAATGTTTGTCAAAAACCTTCTAATTTATACCATTTCACTTAAAATAGCTTTATAATTTAAATATAATACTAAATATTGTATTATATTTATTAATTTTGTGTAATAAGAAAATTATGTAATTCAAAAGAATATCGTTACAAAAATATGCAAACTGAATCAAGTTAAAAATTGAGCGAAAGAGAGAAAATATGTTGCAGATTCCTGCAATATACATATGATATGTTTGACATATTTCGATATGAGTTTAGATTTTAAAAGTGGTAAAGGAAAAGCCTGTCATAGAGTCTGAGCAAGAATATATAATATTTATACGATCTTCCGTAATTTCTTTGAAATACTGCTTTTGAAGAAAAATATAGCTATAAATGTATGTTATTCAAGAGAAGATATACTTAGTAGATGAAAGGAAAAAGAAAGTAGAATAGAAAAGAGGCGAAATAAACACGGGCACTCGATGTGTTTGCGTTGGTTTCTTTTTTTCAATAAAATTTATTTAAGAATTTAAATAAATTAAAATACATGGCAACTGGGTACAGATACGTTTGAGCTATATTTTTGTTCAAAAACAAAAATGTCCCGTTCTTTACTTCTCACGAAAGACCTTATCAATGATAAGTAATCGATAATAATAATAATTAATAATAATTAATCATGATTATGACAAATTGATTGGTTTGGTTCTTCTCGTACTTATTCGAGCTAAATTGTATTCATAACGATCTTATATCACGCCTTATGAAAGCTTTCGTTCGCTCAATCTACATTCCACTTCACCGCGTATATATAAGTACAGAAAGTTTTGCCCGAATGATCGGTGGGCAAAGGTCGCGCAGGAAGAGGAGCCCTCTGAAGATTTGAGAAGGTCCAGAGTGATTCGACGATGTACCAAAACCAGTCGATGCCATTGAAAGATCGTATTTTCTCCAGCAATGCAGCACCATGAAAGAAAAGCACTGCAAAACGCATTTGTGAAGTGCATCCGTAAACATTGTCATAACAAGGATATATTTCGCATGAAGCGTATGTAGTATTTTGTCCAATGCTCACGTCTTGGCACATATAAATGCTTTTCAATTCTTGCTGATAATATATATGTATGTCTTGTAGCAAATTGTTGCGAAAACATAAAGTGTTCCAATCTGAATCAATAATTGTGGAGAGATCTCTTAATTCTTTCTTTTTACTTCATGTTTTTACTGCCTAATGCTTTTCTCAATGCCACAATAATATTTGGAACAATCCATTTTGGAGTTGCAATTTGTATCCGTGTTGAGACACGGACAATAAAAGACATAATACATAAAAATTATTAATGTATAATTCAAGAATGTCCTAAAATGTCTTAAATTAAAAATCTTTCATTATTCTTAAATTAAAAATCGTTCGAACGATCAGTGTAATAAAGTAATTAACAAATCATTCGTTGAAAATAATGCAAATGTTATCTCTTATAATGTTATTTCTTACAATATACGCTTTCGGTTTTGGGCACGGATCGTTCACGCTATTTTCCTACGATTATTATAAAAATATTTTATACAAAATTCGAAATAATTAAAATGGCATGTAATAAAAATGAGATGTAATTTGCATACAAATTATGCTTAATATAAACTATAACTGAATGCATTAATAATATCCATCTAGATATTAAAATCAAGAGAGTTCTATAAAAATGGCACTTAAATGGCATATACAATCAAATTCTAGCCGTAAAAAACACTTGAAGAATAGTAAAATAAATATATGTTGATAACTTCGTTAAGTAGAGTATCTTCACGGCCATGTTTTCCTATTTTCTCTGAGATAGTGGTATTGATGTTAAAAATAAGAGTATTTTTAACAATGCGGTATTATAAGAAACGTTCATAATTATTTATACGTTTCTTGCAGCTTCTTTTTATACATATATGTACATAAATGAATTATACATAAATGATGAATGACACATTGCGGGTCATATACACTTTATCTTTCTTCAATTTTCTTACAAAAACAAATTTTGTAAGAAATTATATATTCGAAGATATTTTTCTTTTTCATTTTCTTTTATTTCTTTGATCAAGCTGTATGTCAAAAAAGAAACTGCAAGCATCGGAATGTGCTTTTCTTATCACACCGCGAACCAGTTACAAATGATGTTCTCGCGAGCGTGAACGAACCGCTAGCATCTTCAATTCACATTCTGAACGCTCGTAAATAATAGTTTCTATATACAATATTGCCAACGTCTAATGATCAACATAAAGGCGGCATAATTCATAATGCCAAATTGACAAAAAGTTAAATTCAAAGAGTTGAAATAGGATGTTTTAAGAATAAGTAAAGTTGTTAATCAACGATTTACCTGATTTTGTTAATGTATACAATCAAAAAGTATATTTAAATATTATCTAATTCAGAAATATGCTGCCTTTATTTTCATCTCTAGTCAATGACTTCGTTCTTTCGCCAAAGTTCTTTCGCTCGAGTTCTCTTCCTAGCTATTGCGCGCTATTTTAACATAAACCGTGTCGGTAGTGTATACACAGAAGTGGGCAATTTAACATGAGTCAGCAGCGAAGTTCGATCGTTAATAAAACTTCGATCGTACTACACATTATATATCTCGAAAGAGGAACCATATTCCTTTGTTTTTTTCTTTTCGCTATTTATAAAAATAATTTGAAGCCGCCTTGAGGGGGTAGATGCCTCTTAAAACTACTTGCCCTACGCTTGGGTGAGCGCATACGGAAACTTCTTCCCTTATTAATTGCATATTGAAGTACTGTGAAAAAAATTATGGGTATTCCTGTGTCGTTTTTGCTACAGCATCAAAACGTACATTGTTAAAAAAAAAGGAATTTGCTTCCGTTGCTTATCGTTTTGTAATGGAAACAAATTTCAAGCAGGTATATAAAAATATTTAATGTTGTCAATGAAAATGAAGTTATAAGTAACTCAAATTTAACTCGAACTTAATTACTTGTATTAAATTTCTTGCAAATCTATATAAAATTTAATTTAAAAAATGTGCTAAATGTGTAAAATTTTATGAAAAGTACACTAAATTTCATATGTACACGTACACAAATATACTTTTCAAATACATAAAATTTAATTTAGTGTGATAAAATTGAATTTAATTTGTGTAACTTAAAAATACATTAAATTTCATGACAACACTTTTTAACACTGTACATATCTTTAAATCAATAGATAGACGTTTTCCAGGCCGAATTCAAATTATTAAAAAATTATATAAATATTAATTAATATATAAATATTAAATAACGAACAAAATATTTTAAAACTACGATTGAGAGTGTTTCATATCTCTTTTTCTTTTCTTTCTTCTATTAATGTAACGCACCACATAATATCCACAATTTTTTGCACATTCCCACAACTTATAAGAGCCGAGAAAAATCCTATATAGGTATGTAAGTCATGTTCATAAACTTGTTTTTTTATTGATTTTAAGATGTATCTACCCCTTAACACAGAATGATACCGCCACTGAGCCGCTGCTACTGCGGCTGTGGTGGATTGTGCTGAAGGGAAGGTTGTGGACCCTAAAACAAACATGTATATTTTATTTATGCATCTCAAAATAATCCTACTTGTATTGAATTTAACTTTGACAGAATCTTACAGGTAATGCGGGAAAGGGTGGTTGGGAGTGCGCGTGTGGATGAGAATGCGGATGTGCTATGTGCGCTGCAAGATGGCCTGGTAATTTCGGACCATCCTCGGCTTTCTCCTCTTCTCTTCTTTTTAAACACGCAGCCTTCGGATTAAGATTCCGCTCTGAATAAAAAAAAAGAATAGATTAAACACACGAATATTTATACAGATTGATATGATACAATTAATCAAAACGCATGTTGGTATATGCACCTCTGACTTGTTGTTCGAGTGTCATTATAACTTCAACAGCCATGTTGAGAATACCGAGCTTCGTTTGAGGTTTGTCCGTCTTTAGATGTGTCATACACATTCTGCCAAGTTCCTTTAGAGCCTCATTGATATCCCTGATACGTATCCTGATGAAAAATGAAATTATGTTAATTATCTTATTAAAATACGAGAGTATCTTCTTTAAGTTTCAATGTTAAATAGAAAGGAATAAGTTCTTGATTACATACTATATGTAATAATTTTGTAATATTACATTTTTTTACATCTACTTACACACTCATCACATTAAGCAATATTCTTCTTGTATATGTTTAGAAAAAATTAATACAGCAGAGCAAATTATGAGAAATATAATTGTACAATATCATATATACTACTGCTTAAAAGTTTCAGTTCTCCATTTGGAAACCTCGTAATATCAAAAAAGAAATGAAAAGAATAAAATATAAATATAGTTATATTATGCATTATAATTCTTTAATTTAATATATATTACATATTTTCATTAAAACTAGAAAAATAAATATATTTTTTCTCAAATTTTTTTATTTCTTCAAGCTTAAATCTCTTTGAATTTTCATAACAGAAGTCAAAATCTTGGCATTTTGCCGACAAGTTCTTTAAATGTCTTAAGATAAAGACTTGAATTTAATCTGATGCTTAATTTCTGCGAGAATATATATTATTTCTATTCTCTTATTGTTAGTCATCATAATATCTAAATATTTATCAATATCTAAATCGCACATGAAATAAATATATTTTTTTATACTGATATATACGAATATAAGTATACATGATTTATTTGCCTATTCGAGGAATTTATTTACAATTTATATAGTATATAATTTATAATTTTATATATAGTTTATAAATATTTGTCGGCAATTCACGATTCTACTGAATCCGAAAATAAGAGAGTGTATCAAATTAATTTCATATTTTTTATAAATGAAAAATATGAATTGTTAGCTGAAACATAAAATATGTTGAAACTTTTGAGTGGTAGTGCATATCTTACAATTCTTTATTATAATACAAATGCAACTGTGTAAGCATGTGATAGGAGTAAATTTTTCATGCATAGATATGTACGAGAACATGCCGATTTTATAAAATATTATATATGGGGAACTATGTCATTTATTTTCATCATAATCGAGAAATACTTTTAATATTCTCTTATATTACTATTATGTCACATATACATAGAATACGGGCCGCCATTACTACTAATCAGAATTGTCATATCACTGTAGATTAAATTTGATATTTTTTATGTCCGCTGCGTATATCATTGATCTTACCTTTCCCTAGCATTATTTGCTTGCCGCCTCTCTTTCTCCCTTTGTGCCTTCATGTCGGGATCATCATCCTCGTCCTCAGCGCTCGAACAACAGTTGCGCAATAACAATACGCGATTAATCACCTGGCTTACGTCACAACTTACTCTAGCCTATATCGCTTAAATTACCTAACAGCAATCGAATTACTAACATAAGCGACACGCGCGCGATATAGTCGCGAAGAAAATAGCTTTTGACTTGCTGGAGTCTAATCACCTAATTGTTGTTCGAGCAAATTTCATATAAATACATACATTTCTTATTGCAATAGACAAGCGATATAATAATGAACACACGCAGATGGTTTCATAATTTTGAAATCGTGGATAATAAGTAGGTTACGAATTTAAAGGCCCGTATTCTTTGCACAGAACAAACAATCGATGGCGAATAATCACGTCAAGGGACAGTGATCTTTCGGATCGAAAAATGTAGATCTTCTATTTTGATGCTGACCTAGAAAATTAGAGAATGCAGATGACATCTATATAATTGTTTATCATTTTTTTTTAGAACGATATGATTTGAAAGGATTTAAACATAAAATAAAATAAAAAAATAAAATGCGGATTTAAAAAAAGATAATTAATTATCGAAATACTTGATTATATATAATTGAAAGATCGATATCGATCGACTTTTATTTGAAGAATAATATGACAATCCCTCATAAAAATTTATATGACACATGTATGTGTCATACCAACACAGTGAGATTTATCAGTTTACAAATAATACGACATGTTCTTTCATTTGTACAAAGGTAGTAAAAAATGCGCTTGTAGGGATAAAAAGAGAAAAGTTTATACAATTGAGCAATTTGATGCAACGTTCAATGATGCAGAATAAGTGCGGAATGTTCTAAACAAAGTGGCATGCCTAGGGACCGAATCGCAGCTGAATTAAAATGAGACTGATTTGCAGGTGACGCACGAGAGAGCTGTTAACATTCCATCTTGTCTCATCTCATTTCTGTCCTCTTAACCAGAAACATTTTAATTATCACGCCTGAATACGGGCCTTATACAGTGCAACGGATATAAAGGATTACGGGACTTGTACTCATGTTATAACAAAGTCGTAAACATGCCACGCGTTTTTTCCCCCGATCGTTCATGAATTAATCGTCTCACAATTTATTGCTCATCACAAATAACACTTCGTTTTAGGCATGCATACGACTAGGTGGTCAGGAACTTTCCTCAGAAAAATGTACAGATTTTTTTTACGTACGTTGTACACTTAGCGATAGGGAATATACATACGCATCGTGTAAGCGACGTGTATATATTAGCGGGATTATGGGAACGGAGAACAGGACGGAAGAAATTGTTTGTATCAAGATGCAACGAAGTACTGCGTACTGCGTGTGTTCACTAACCTTTCACGCACGTTGTTGGCTTGGCGACGTTCTTTCTCGCGCACCGCTTTGGTGCCAGGATCGTCGCAGTCTTCATCGGCGCTCGAACAACGGTTGTTCAAAGACACAGCAAGTTAGTTTAAAAATAAATTTTCAAAGATCGGAGCGCATCTTCAATTAATTATTAATTCGTTTAATTTTCAACTAAACTCTCAAATTAATATAGAGAATGTTTTATTTATTTATTTATTTTTTTTTTAATATCCATGAGTCTCTTGGAGCGAAATGACGGACATTAATACGTATATATCGATTGCAGCTTTTCTTATTTTATCATCGCCTTTATCTTTTTTGTTACTCGATATGTCTAATCCTCCGAGAAATTTATTTAGAAATTTATTTCGAAAAATCTTCAGATACTTACTATCTACGCGATCTCTTCGTTCCTTTTCCTTGCGACGTCGAGTTAACTGTAGCAGCCCCGATTACACCGGCCGCTGCGAGTTCACTGCTTGATGGTTTCGTTTCGCCGCCGCTACTATCGGGCGGATCTTTCCTTTTTTCTAAGGGGATGTATTCTGCTCATTATTGATACTGTTGCGTAAAAGTTCCGCGACAATTGCATTGTTATATTATACAATTTGCAAGACAGAAGAAATCAGGTAAAATTTATGTCAGTGTATGATTTCCTTTTCTTCGATCTAATTGACGAAAGATATCTCTTCAAGGAGTTTCAAAAGCAGACTATGACAGCAACCTCATTTGAGCATTATCACCAGATTATCTGATGTAGCGGAAAAATGGCACGGACTTATCCGGAAATGGAGAAAGAATAAACGCGACTGACCTTGGCCGAAGATGGTGATCACGATCTTCGATTATCCCGGAGCTTTAGGCAAGGAGGCTTAGTCACGAAACCGAAAGCGTCCAATTAGATGCAGAAAGCGCGCTTTATGAGATTTCGCTCAACTCTGATTCAGCAGACCAATAAATGTTTTCTCTCTCTTTCGCGAGAGTATTACGAATAATATTATACTCATGTATGCCGCGAATGTATCTCTTTAAAAGTCTTCGCGGGACAATCGCGGCGGATAAATCAGACGCACGATTGTGTGCGAAAGTGCGATCATTTTTATATTGCGCTCGATGACGCATTTGCAACTGCAAACGAAATGTTTATGGTGCAGCTATCTGCGCAATTGAATACTTATTTCCTTAAAGGATTTGAATTCTTTAATTCTCAATATACTGTTTTTCACGGAAGTTATCGCAGAGGTTCCATGAATTTCCCTCTACATATTTCTACAGTACAAAGCGCGTAAATAGTTTCTAAACTCACAAGAGCGTTCTGCATTCCTTCGACAAACTAACATAGGTAGAATCTCCTAATCCGTAGTAAAAGGATACTAAATGTTCTCCATCGGCATAATGATTCTAAGAGTGCGGGAGGCCGAAAGGGACAGACGCAACGAGGCGGAAAGAGAAACGAAGAGTGAGATAATCGAATGTACTCACGGGAATAATGCAGGCACGACCACCGGACAGCAAAGACTTCGCGTGATTTATCTAATATTTCCTTATTCGGCCGCGAGTAGTCCGTTGTGTGGAACACCTGGGAGCTCCTTCCCTTTTCCCTTTCCTTCGCGGGAATTCATGGGAAAAGTGACTGCTCAATGATGCGACGATGCAAGAATAGAACAGCATGATAAAAGTAAACGCGTAATCACGATTCTTATTCTTCTTATGAAAAAAAATCACCGGATGATTTTTAACGCAAGAATAAACCGAGAAAAGACTACTATCAAGATCCTTTGTTATAGGGATTATTGTCATAATTGTGATCTGATTTCTCCTATGTTGCAAATTATATTACGATTCATCCTTTACATCACTTCAGGTTCAACTTACTGGCATTCGTCACAGGTAACCTTTCGATCTTGATGGAACCATCTGTGTCGGGCGTAGGCGTAAGACCAGGATAGGAACCCTGAGATTGCGTCACCGTTACTGCAGGATGTGGACTCGCCTGAAAGAATCATAATATTATATCGCGAAATAAATAAAAGGAGCAATCCATCATGATTGCCCTGGTACTTTTTATTTACTGCTGATTGACGAAGTTTCTTACCAAATGTTCTAGCTGCGGTGGTGAGGTATGCGAGTATATCCCGCCGTGTGGACCAACTGGGCCAAGATGAAGGGCTACTTGACTTTCGGCGTGATTCCTCAATACGTTTATGGCATCATCTAACCGCTCCTCCATTCGTGCTCCCTGTACCAACAGAATACCGAAAATGCGACTCGATTACGCGCCGATAGCTCGAAATTGTCTACTGCTTTATTATTATTCGAGGAATTCTAGGAAGACGTATCACTGACGTTTTTTTATTTTCCTTAGAGTCTTGGTTTGTTCCAGAAAAGTTTCAAAGAGAGAAAATCAATATTGAATTCTTTTATTTCGTTTCTAATTCCATGAGAGATAGTTCGACTAACCGAAAAAGCATCTTGGAAGAAAAATAGAATTATAAAAGTATTGTGTAAAAAAAAGAGTCTGACCGATTAGATTGATTAAAGGGTTTAATGCCGACTGATTATCGAAAGTTTTGTTAATGGAAAAGTACAAGCTATGATTATATATTGTGCACAATGTGAAAACCTTATCACAATATATAATCAAAATTAATTGAAAGCGTAATTAGCAAAAAGTGCAATGGACATTTCGTGGCATTTGTCGTGTTGTAAACATGCGTAAAGAATGTGGAAAAGAAAGGAGAGAATGAGAAGGTTGGTAAAAAAACTGAAATTCGGCGGTCCTCACCTCGGCGTGGTCGCGAAGGAAGCCGATGGCATCGTCTAGCCTCTGCTGTTCAGGCGCCGGCTTCACACACAACACCAACGCAACAACAAAACCAAAAAAAAAAGAGAAACAACCAAGTCAACACAACGTTCACAACAAACAGGGCGGAATGAATAAAAGTGTGTCGCCAAATGAACGGGAGGGACGATAAACTTAATAATTTGTACGCAAATAAGGGCGAGGGGAGGATATAAATAAATAGTCGCTTATAAAGGAAGAACACAAATGGTGATTTCTCGGTGCAAACGCGATCATGCACTTTGTACAACTTCAGTGCTGTGTGATTATGTGCGAATAGCGACTGTAATCTCTCGTAATAAAAAAATTAATCTTTATGACACAAACAACAGCAAATTCTTTTTTTTTCTTTTTATATTTCCGCTTGTATACCGCTCCTCCGTTGCTCGCAACAATCCTCTCCTCTTCCCAAAGAAATATAAAAATTGCGCGACTGATAATTGATAATACATCGTCGATATGTAGTGTTGTAGGTATAGAGAAATATCATTGGAAAAATATAACTGTTGTGTTCCAGCTCCTTTGTAAAAGTGAAAAATTGTCCCGTGCATGTTTCTGAAGCGGCCAAAAATTATACACGCGTTTAAGAAACCTTTCAACGATGTTTGATTTATTAAAGAGAAACTTCCATATATCACAAAATAATAAATTCCTAAAAGAATTTGAAAATGGACAACGTTGAAAAGGTCTTGCAGCTTGTGCCGGATCAATCGTAATTAGTAATCATAGAAATACGAGATACATACCATATGAATACCACGATTAGGATCCGCCGTAAAATGCGGAGATACTGGCGCGGCTCCAGGTGCCCAACCTGGTGCCGAACCGGTTAAAGGTGGTGGCGAACTGACGGGCGTAGATGGATTACTGCTATAACTGGATACTGATTGGTCCGTGGGATAAATCTGTGAAAAATGTGATAACGACGCAATCGTAACATAATATTACGAAGATCCGAATTATTCGCGAAGTGATGACGTCGCGTCGTAAAGTACGATGTATCCGAATGTTGCAACAAATGTTACATTAAATTTCAACAAGAACATCTCTAGATGTTTAGATTACTTAGATCGTCCAAACATTATCTCAAATTAACGGATAATATCCATTATTTTTTAACGTTTTATCTTTTTATTAATTATCTTTTCTTCATTAGCGTAAAAAAAAATGATTTAACGGATTTAACATACTCGAGTGCTCACGACGGATGCGAGGGTCTTGCCGAGAGTGTCGTCCGTGGTGGATTGCTGGTTCGTCGTGGGCGCAGTGTTGGACGCGGAAGGCGCGGTCGTCGGTGCACCAGGACTATGGCTATATTGCAACGATGCCGGCGACGGCGCCCCTGTGCCGCTGTTCGCCGCGACCGCGGCACTACCCCGGAATGTCGACATTGGCGGCAGGGAAGCCGCACTGGTCACCGCCGAGCCCAGGATCGGCGCTGCAGATTCACCATTCGGCGACATCGCTGAGTATGCCTGAAACCGCCAAGCGCAAATGGTTCGACGCTCGGTTCTTGTGGTAACCATCTTGGGGGCGAAGTCGTGGGAATACGCGATCTTCAACATTAATTATCGAACTTGCGTCCAGTATGTCGGAATCTCAGAATCTGTCCCTGGAGGTTCTCTGTTGTATAGAAGGAATTCTATAGGTTCGCAGGAACGTCGTCTGATTTGTGAAACAGGAAGATATAACGACACCAACAGTCATTATGCTCTATTTGATGCTCTAGTCTAACCGTCTCAATCACTATCTTCGTGGATTTCATCATAGAAAGACTTTGTCAGGCATTTCTGCAGGATTTCAGAAGAGATGCTGTCTTCTTCGAATGCGTTCATGCGTGCGCGAAACGTCGGATTGATTTATCCTATGTAGTTACAAACGATAAAGATCTCTATTACAAGAATTCCGAGTGATTTCCAGGAGCCGCGTGGCTCTCGCGATTTGTACGATAGCTTCAAGCGCGTCTTTCTGGTTATAATGGATCACCTCGACTAGCTTTGATATCGGATACGCCGAGCGTGGGATAGAGCTCTCTCGCACCTACTGAAACTGCTCGTAAAAGTCTAATTTTAAGCCACCGTCGACGGTCTATGGAGCGTAGTGTATTTATCAACAAATTAGAGTGTCCCGAAGACGCTTACAGAGACGTGCCGCACGTAAAACATCGCCTTTAATCAACGCTTTTATGAAGAAGCATTGCGATGGATATCGCGGCGAGACCGAGATTTCGACATATTGACAGATATACTAGAAAAACTTAAAGACATCCAGCGACATCTCTTTTTCGATGGACTTGCGGACGGCGTTCACAGAAGATGGGTTCATTAAACTGGAAGATCATAAATGTTCAATCTCTGGTAACCAAAAAAAATCTTCGTGATTCTATCCTTCTTAGGCGCATTCATCTTAAATCGTACAATATCGATATTTACTTTACGCTATTTCTTGTCATATCACGTAGGCCAAAAGACCTCTCTGTAGCTGTACGCGAACGACAATAAAATGGTCTTACATTAATTTGTCTTACATTAAAAGTTGGACTTTATGATCTGAAAGCGCCGGAAGTTTATTCCAATCTATTGCATATATACATATGTATATAAAAGAACGTTGCTTTAATAAAAATAAAATCAACGTTAGCGATCTCACCATTTATTAGCTAGCTATCGGCGATTACCGAAGGCATCACGACCACGACGTCATATGCCGGTAGCAGAAGCCTACTCTCGTTGTCTCAAAGAGAGAGAGGCTGCCCGAGAGACGGGTACGAGGTGCCACGAAGAGGAGGATTTCGTGGTAACCATGAACGGCGTAAATCAAACGAAGGCTGCACTTGACTAGAAACACGGAGTAGCGGGAGGGTCGGGACTATATATAGACGCCAGTGAGTCATTTGACGTTACTCCGGGTACGTGGAGCACTGTCAACAGTGTCTCTCAACCATAGCGAGACGATGAAGAGAGAACGCGTCTCTCCTCGAGCACACGCGACAATCAACCGGGTGGTCCGAAATAAGACAGCCAGAAGAGACCACCAGCTGGTCCGCTGGATCACGATGGTTGACGACGAGGATTAGAGCCGACGTCGGTTGGTTGAAGAGTAATGGCCGACCGAGAAACGACGCGCGGCTCGTCCTCGAGACGACCCTCGGTGCTTCGCGTGAATTCATGAATCGCCGAGACTGTCGGCGAGATTTAGCATTTAGGAATTTATCACGTTCCGTGGAAAGCCATTAAACGATACGATAAATCTCTGAAAAGTTCGTATATTTGTATTAGATGTTCTCTCGATCGAGAATCGTTGAGAACGTCGAGAATCCCGCATTTCTCGGAATTTCGTCTGAGAAGAGTGCATTTTGAGCAGCCATCCGTCCGCTTCGATGTACAACGATGTCGATGGAGTAAAAGTTCGCGAATTAACGGAATTCGCGATATGCGAGAGCTCGTAGTGAAATTACGGCGTTTGAGTTCTCCGGTACAAAGAATCGATCTTTCATCATCGAATTCAATTTTTTATACATCAATTTTACGCAATCGAGGTTTCGTCGAACCTCGTCGATTTTTTAGACAGACAGAGAGAGACACACACACAGAGAGAGAGAGAGAGAGAGAGAGAGAGAGAGAGAATCACCAAAGTTGCTCGGGAGACACATCGATCTTCCGTAGCACCAAGATTAGGTCGCCCGCTTAGGTTTTAATCTGTCGACTTCCTCACCGAACTCACGTATTCGACGATAGAGAATATGGAAGAAGAAATATCCCCGTGTCTATTACGAAGTTCCAGAGACGTCGTTTTCACGACGGCGGCTCCGTAGGAACTAGCAGTCGAGTCACGCGTGATTGATCGTTTCTTCGGATTCGGCCGTGGCAAGGGTATAGTCGGGATAGAAATGAGAGAATGCGAGAGAGAGAAAGAGAGAGAGAGAGAGAGAAAGAGAGAGAGAGAGAGGGGAGGGAGTAGGAAAAATCACTTACCATGGGGTCGTGGGGTAGGTGCATGGGATAGGCTGGCTGCGCCAGGTGAGAGGGTGCATATCCACTATATGGGGGTTGGACACCACCGCCGCTACCCGTCCACGGGTCGCCGGGACCGGTTCCTGTAGTATTACCATCTGCAACAAGAGAGAGAGACGCGGTTTCGATCAATCATATGTCATCCTATTATTATTCGAATATTCGAGATCTAAATAATCAATTCAGAGCAACCACGTGTTTGTAAAAAGGAAATTTCAGAATATCTCGATAATATAGATTATGGAGTAATAAATAAGAATTTTGCGCGACGCATTATTAGATACCTTCGGAACGTGCTTCCTTTTGAACACGACATCCACTCGTCGTGTTCGTAAAAATTCTTTCTCGTTCGATGTAATTGAAGTATCGCAATGTAGAATAGAATCTCGTCGACTACCCCGAGCACTTTCTACGTCATTGGAGCGGGAAATAATAAATAATAGAGCACGTGGCGTTCTCCACTCAGCGAGCGTAGAATGTCGCGCACGTGCCCAGATAATGGGCGTCCAAATCGAATTAAAATGCATCCTCGCGGCATTTAATCGAATTTTCCTCTCGTCAGGGATGCCTTGCACTTCATAATGTTTATATAATTTTAGTCGATTAACACAACGGCAAACGTTCCGCTGCGAACAAGCGCCGCGCCAAACTTCCTAATCAAGCGGCGATGTCATTCCTTCCGCAGTAATTATTTCGAGAACGAGTCCGCGATATGATACAACTTCCCTGGACTTTCGCCAAGTCGAAATTTCGCGCTTTCCAACGTCTCACTCGGTTCCCGGGTGTCGTTTGCGGTGGAACCGCACACACACCCGGTATAAGAGCCAATAGACGCGGTACTGGCGCGGACCATTATTTCAGTTGAAAACAACAGCAATAAGCTTCGGGAACGTATTTCTTGATACTTTTGCTTGATATAATTCCCGTACCGGGCACTCCTCGACGAGAAAACGGAAACTAAGCCAAACTACTCGGGCGTTCCTACCAACTACCGGTGTTCGATGTCTGATAAAACTTTTTCGCCCCCCTCGTCGTGGCCTCCCATTTATAAGCCATTCCGGTCAGCTACCGAGTGCCACGAGCGCCGACACGTATTTCGAAAGCGTACTTAAACTGCTACTTTTCTCATCTGATCCATAATAACGAGCCCTGCGGTGAAAACTTCGTCGATTTCATAGATCTATCATCGTGTAAAGATCATCTAAAATATTTGCATATTTAAATATGCAAAATTTTTCTACGGATCATTTGGTCCATTAACGTGACTTTTTTATAATTACTTGTGCTTTGCATTCTTTTACATGTTATTTAGGATTTAATCAAATAAATCCTTTGTTATTTTTACTTAAATGTTAATCCTCCACCGGCAACATTGGACTTTAAAAATACAATTGATTTTTTGATTGTAAAATTCTAGTAGATAAATTTAAATTTAAATAAAAAATAAAGTAAAATACAATCTAACTTCTGTGTAAAAATTTATTATCAAAAAGCTTTCACAAACTTATATAACTTTTTTTTAAATCTTTATAACGGAACAATATAAGATAGAACAATATAAAAATCTGTATTGAAGTTTGAAGATTCAAACGAACGAAGGGTGAAAATTTTATATTATCGACCGGAGTTTTATTAAGTTTTGTATACAATTTCCAACGATTTCTTGCACGAGTCTGAAGAGCAGCGACGAATATCCGCGAAGCATAGAGCGTAATGGTGTACATCGCACCTGTCTTAATGATAATTTTTCAAAGATCCGTTATAATCTAAAACAAACTCTGTAAAACGATTACAGCTCTATAAAAATCAGCAGTAGTTCCAACTAATGGAGCAATTCGCACGACAATAATTGTTCCTATGCGAACAATCCTGCGCGTTAAATCAATTTTAAAGCAACAAATCAATATTACGGAGTATGACGTAAGAGAGTGAGCACATCAAAGAAAAGCGACTTTTGCGAGCGACGAAAAATTATTAAAATAGTAACCCTAAGACGCCAGCGCTTCGATAAATGTTCATTGCAACAACAAAGTAACATTCGCAGTGGCCGGTAGCGAAGCAAGCAACGGAGAATTGCTTTTATTGGCAATATCTCGTCGACGAAGTTTTCCGTGGAATTTTTTTTCGACAGCGGTGTGCCGGATATATCCGCAAAATCCAGCGACGAACTTCAATGCCCCGCCACGCCGCTTGAACAAATAACGAGATTGTTATTGTTTTTACGCGCGACAGGCAGAGCGGCAAAATTTTACGAGCGAACGTTAAACAGTTGAATATTAGTGCGCTCGTAAAATTCCTTTTATCGTCTATTCAGATCGTTATGCGATTTCCAAATGATATATACGTACGTATACGTACGCGACGTACGTACACATACCTACGCCTATGCGCGATGGCTGCCGATTCGCAGATAACCATCGATCTATCGAACCCACCAGGAGGTTCGCACTATCTCGTTTAATTACATCCATGTCCGCTGATATCGATTATTAACAGATATAAGTCAGTAATCTATTTCATAACTACTTTCGTGAAATTAGTAACGATAACGAGTCTGTTACCACGCGCTCTAATTTCCTTCTTAATCTACGTGATGTCTGTTTGCCCGGAGAGATATCAAGGATGCAATGATTCATTCAATAAAATTCCATTTTATTCTTATCGGAGTTAGTAAAACTAAAGTATAGATCGTACTCTTAAAAAAAAGTGATAAAACGAAAAAAACCAGGTCTTTTTAGAAAAGAGAAAAAACTCCTTTTTATCTTAAGAGAAAATTATTTATTAAACAAATATTAGTATTAGCAAAAAATATACTCTTAAAACCATAATCATATTACGTCACTTTTATTTTACAACCCTTAAAAACTCTTTT